>JAABUM010000708.1_pt1 | contig 55502 bp, 41 predicted proteins | sample 5559161 | NCBI WGS metagenome assembly JAABUM01 (sample SAMN10711868, study PRJNA513369) | rock metagenome | isolation source: Antarctica rocks | place: Antarctica: Victoria Land, Siegfried Peak nord
TCAGTTCTCCTTTTGAAGGCGTGCCGGTGGAGTTGATTGTTTGCAGTTCCTGAAATGTGGGTATCTCGGCGATGTCAACGACGGCACGCAGGCGCACGTGATCCGCGCCGACTTCGATGCGCGTGAAGTGATTGATCGTGAAATTGCCGAGCGGATGCGCGCCAGCTTCAATCGTGCAGAGGAGTAAGGCAAGGACGGCGACGGTGAGGAGCGTCAGCGTCCACGCGCGTCGGCGCATCGCGGCTCGATGGCGGCAATAAAACATAAACGGATGATCGAACATATTATGCGCCGATGCCGCGCAGCGTTTGTCTTGCAATGGCAGCAACTCTTGCAGTGACCATGCACGCACGTTACTATTACGACTTTGTAGAAAGCGTGGATGGATAGATATTTATTCCCATCGAGCCATATTTATTCCAGCCGTGCCATGTATCGAATAGAGATTATACAGTTTTCTTTCCGCTCACAACTTGATTGCCCTTCGGCGACTAATCTCTCATGCAGCAAACAGTCAGCTTGATTATCCCCGTCTTCAATGAAGCTCCGCACCTTGAGCGTTTCCTCGACGGCATCGACAAACTAGCGTTACCGTTAAGGAAGGATTCGCTTCAGGTGGTCTCGCGCAGTGGATCGCTCACCGTATCAATGCTTTCGTCAAAAATAAAAACTCCAACACAAATTTTCCAATGGGCGGTGACAATCAGCGCACGGTATCATCGTAATCTGTGCTTCTTCGTTAAGGCTTAAAAATCGAATAAACGGTATCATCATTCCAAAAGGGGGAAGTTATGAGCGTACAACTCAAGAAAATCAAGGATCAAACAATCGTCATCACCGGCGCAACGTCCGGCATCGGTTTGGTGACGGCACGGATGGCTGCACGGCGCGGAGCGCGGGTTGTTCTGGCGGCGCGCAATGAAGACGCGCTTCACAATCTCGCAGATGAGATTAAACGAAACGGCGGCGAGGCTCTTTATGTCGTCGCCGATGTTGGAAACGAGGAACAGGTAAACTCAATCGCAGACGCGGCGATCAAGCATTTCGGCGGCTTCGATACGTGGATCAACGACGCAGGTGTTTCCATTTATGGGAGGATGCTCGACATCACGACCGAAGATCATCGCCGCCTTTATGAAACGAATTTCTGGGGCGTCGTCTATGGCTCTCTGGAAGCGGCGCGGCATCTTCGCCTGCGCAACGGAAAATACGGCGGCGCAATTATTAATCTCGGTTCGACTTTGTCAGACCGCGCGATTCTCATTCAGGGCATGTATTCCTCATCGAAGCACGCCGTCAAAGGATTCACCGATGCGCTGCGCATGGAACTAGAGGAAGCGGGCGCGCCCATCAGCCTGACGCTCATCAAACCCGCCGCGATTGATACGCCGTACCCGCAGCACGCCAAAAACTACATGGACGAAGAGCCGAGTTTGCCCGCGCCCGTCTACGCGCCGGAAGTTGTCGCGGAAGCGATTCTTCACTGCGCGGAAAATCCAGAGCGCGATGTTTTCGCAGGCGGCGGTGGGAAAATGCTTTCTGCTTTGGGACACTACGCGCCGCGCCTTGCGGACAAGATTATGGAAACGGCGTTCGTCAAACAGCAAAAGACAGGGCGACCTGCGCGCCGCCGCCGTGACGCGCTGCACGCGCCGACATTCGGTTTGAAGGAACGCGGCAAGTATGAAGGCCACGTCGCGGAGTCGAGTCTATATACGAAGGCTTCGCTACATCCGACCGTCGCCGCCGCGCTTGTCGTCGGAGCTGGAGTGACGATTGCCGCGCTCGTCAGTCGCGCCTCATCCAAGTCAAAATAGCGAGCGCCACTAATCAGGCGCTCTCGATGGTCAAGCGCAGGCTCACACCAGAGAGAGGCAAGTTACAGTCAAGGCAGCATTACCCGTTCGGTTAAAAGCAACGCCGTGTTAAGAGAAGGGAACTGCAAACCTTCTTCACGCAACGACTGTGCATCATTGAACGGGTTTGCTGTTCTTGCGGCGAGCTTTTCCTGCGCCTTTGCGCTTTGGTCTTCACCCTCGATGATACGATCCGGCAAACTGCGGCGGCAATCAAAGTTTCCAGCCTTCCCAAATGTTCGTCAAGCATTCCCATTTGCGGTTTTCAGCGTCGCGCCGCCAAATCCGAAAAAAGATGGCCTGCCGTTCAACCTCGCTCGTGTTGACTGCCGCGCCGTGTCCCAATTGATAATGGCATAGCACAACGTCTCCAGCATCGCATATTAGTTGAAGGGGCTGGCCTGCATCCACCGCAGGCATTCCCTCACGCATCGCGCGGCGGCCTCGCTCGCGAAAGTATTTTTCATACAACAGATGCGATTCAGGCCAGACTGTGAAGTTGCCTGCGAATGTGCGCGGCGTCCTTGTCAGAAACACTCCGACGAGCGCGGTGAAATTGCTGATCTCGTTGCCGGAGAGACCATTGTGCTCTGTCGGAATGCCGTCGAGATGCGGCCACGGTGCGATTTCCTCTGCGGAGTTGTGCGCGCGGCGAAGGGCGATCTGCCCGCCGTCGTGAGCGACATTGTCCCAGCCGAGCGCTTCGTCAATGACGTTCGAGATCGGCGATTGCCGTAATAGAGATGTGATGACGTGTGTGCCGCGCAAATCCGGGCAGTAAGATTGATGATCGTATTCGGTTTGCCGCGCGGGATCAAAATTGTCGCGAAGGTCGATGTCTATTGCACGGCGCGCCGCCGCCACGAGAGGCTGTGGAGTAAGCTTCGGAAAAACCGCATAGCCTTGCGTGCGTAATTTCTCTCGCCAGTTCTGAGTAATCATGATTGCGCCTGCCCGAATTATGTTACACGACAGGCATAGAAGTGTAACCGGATTGAAGGTCACGTGATAAGATTATTTTGAGTGCAATTATCGGAGCGTCTTTAAGTATGGTAAGCAAGCGACGAGAGCAAGAAACCGGAGGATAAACGATGAGTAACGTTATGACAATAGCTGCCACGCCGCCGCTTACTTTGCATTTTGGTTCCGTGTTGCAAAAGCTCTCCGATGAAGAATTCTTCGAGTTCTGCCAGTGGAATCGTGAGTGGCGCATCGAGCGCACCAGCGCAGGAGACTTAATTATTATGCCGCCGACGGGAGGAAAAACCGGAAATCGTAATTTCACGCTAATCGTTTTGTTCGGTCAGTGGGTCGTCGCAGATGGCACCGGCAAGGGCTTCGATTCATCAACCGGTTTCATCTTGCCCAGCGGTGCCGAACGCTCGCCCGACTTGGCATGGGTATCACTTGAACGCTGGAACACACTGACCGAAGAACAGCGTGAAAAGTTTCCGCCGCTCTGTCCCGATTTCGTGGTGGAGCTTCGTTCGAGAACCGATGCGCTTTCAAGCTTGCAGGAGAAGATGCAGGAATACATTGATAACGGAGCGCAGCTTGGCTGGCTGATCGATGCGTATGAACGAAAGGTTTATCTTTACCGGCCACAATGTGCTGTCGAGGTATTGGACGATCCTGCCACCGTGTCGGGCGAGCCTGTGCTGCGCGGCTTCACTCTCGATGTGCAAGCACTATGGCAATAGATGAATAGTCAGGCGGAGCAGCCGGGCAATATCAGGCTCACTCGATAAACGAAAACAGGAGAATTTGGATGGCTCAACAATACGTCTATTCGTTCGGCGACGCCACTGCGGAAGGCACGGGCGCAATGAAGGATACGCTCGGCGGCAAGGGCGCGGGACTCGCCGAGATGACGGCTGCCGGATTGCCTGTGCCGCCCGGCTTCACGATCTCGACAGCGGCCTGCACGGTTTACGAAAAGGAACAAAGGCTCGGCGATGCGATTGAAGCGGAAGTGGAACAGGCGCTCCTCAAATTGGAGAAGCTGCAGAACGAGCGGCTCGGTGATGAAGAACGTCCACTATTAGTTTCAGTGCGCTCCGGCGCGAAGTTTTCGATGCCCGGCATGATGGACACGATCTTGAACCTAGGGTTAAACGACAAGACCGTGATGGCGTTGGTGCGGCGCACAGGCAACGAGCGTTTCGCTTGGGACTCGTACCGGCGCTTTATCCAAATGTTCAGCGATGTCGTGCTGAAAGTCGATAAGCATCTTTTCGAGCAGCGACTCGCGGCCTGTAAAAAGAGCCGCAACGTGGCGGAAGACACGGCCTTGAGTGCAGACGACTTGCGCGAACTCGTCGAAGATTTCAAGCGCATCGTCAGCGAAAACACGGGCGGGCGGCCTTTTCCGCAAGACCCGCGCGAACAATTGCGCGAGGCGCGCGATGCCGTCTTTCGTTCTTGGAACAACGAGCGCGCGGTGCATTACAGGCGCATGAATAACATCACGAGCGCGCTCGGCACAGCCGTCAACGTGCAGAGCATGGTCTTCGGCAACATGGGCGAAACTTCCGGGACGGGCGTCGGCTTCACGCGCAATCCTGCGACGGGCGAGCGCGAGTTCTACGGCGAGTTTTTAATTAACGCGCAGGGCGAGGATGTCGTCGCAGGCATTCGCACGCCGCTGCCGCTTCACCGCTTACGCGAAGCTTTGCCAGACGTTTACGATCAACTAAAAACAATTACCAACCGGCTGGAAAAACATTACCGCGATGTGCAGGATTTCGAGTTTACGATTCAGGAAGGCAAACTCTTTATGCTGCAAACACGCTCCGGCAAGCGCACGGGGCTGGCTGCCGTGCGCATCGCCTGCGAGATGGTCGATGAAGGAATTTTATCCGCGCACGAAGCTCTGACTAAAATTGACCCGGCGCTGCTCGATCAATTACTGCACCCGATGTTCGATGCGGCGGAGCGCATGAAATTTCCTGTGATCGCAAGCGGTCTTCCCTCATCGCCCGGCGCTGCGACGGGGAGCGTCGTCTTCACGGCGGCGAAGGCCGTCGAACAGGCACGCAAAGGCTCGCGCGTAGTGCTTGTGCGCGAAGAAACGACGCCCGACGACATCGCCGGAATGGAAGCCGCGCAGGGATTTCTGACGGCGCGCGGCGGACAAACTTCGCACGCGGCTGTCGTCGGAAGGCAGATGGGAAAGCCTGCGGTGGTCGGATGCGCCGCGCTGCACATTGATGAAGAAGCGGGGACGCTGACGATCACGGGTATCAGCAGCGTTGCCGAAACAATTGTCGTGCGCGAAGGCGCTGAACTCTCGATTGACGGAACGACGGGCGAAGTGATGATCGGCCTCGTTCCGACATCGGATTCCGAAGTGCTGCGCGTCGTGCAGGGCGAGATGCCTGCGGAAGACTCAAACGTTTATCGAATGCTCCAGCGCGTTCTTTCATGGGCTGATGAAGTCAAGCGTTTGGGTGTTCGCGCCAACGCAGACATTCCGCGTGATGCGCGTGTGGCGCGTGCCTTCGGTGCGCGCGGCATAGGCTTGTGCCGCACGGAGCATATGTTCTTTGCCGCCGACAGATTGCCGTATGTACAACGCATGATCGTCGCGGCGGCGAAGGGACGCGAAGGCATCGTGCGAATCGGCGAATTAGAAAAGCGCGCGGATCGCTTGCACGTGGACGCGGTTTCTGCCGAAGTGTCCGCCGCGCATAAACATTACGATGAGCATATCGAAAGTTATCTGGGCGCGTTGCGTGCTCTCTTGCCGATGCAGCGCGCGGACTTCGCCGGTCTGTTTCGTGAGATGACGGGGCTGCCCGTGACGATTCGCCTTCTCGATCCGCCGCTTCATGAATTTTTGCCGAACCGTGACAACCTCGCGGATCAATTGAAGGATGCACGCGCCGACGGACGTTATCGCTGGGTCGAAGAACTCGAAGCGCTGCTGCGCCACATAGACGGTCTGGCGGAGATTAACCCGATGCTCGGACATCGCGGCGTGCGGCTCGGCATTACCTACCCGGAAATCACGGAGATGCAGGTGCGCGCCATTTGCGAAGCGGCGTGCGACGTGGCGGATGAGGGACTCGAAGCGAAGCCGGAGATTATGGTTCCGCTCGTCGGCACAACGAACGAATTAGCGCTTCAACGTCACTTGATCGAGCGCACCGCACGCGCCGTGTTTGCCGAACGCGGGCGCGAAGTGGAATACAGCATCGGGACGATGATCGAATTGCCGCGCGCGGCTCTCGTCGCAGGCCAGATCGCCGAGCACGCGGACTTTTTTTCGTTCGGCACAAATGATTTGACGCAGACGACCTACGGCCTTTCGCGCGACGATGCAGGAACGATTATCACTGCCTACCAGCGGCTCGGCGTTTACGAGCAAGACCCGTTCGTTGTGCTTGACCGCGAGGGCGTCGGGCAGCTTGTCGAGATGGGAACGAAGCGCGGGCGCGCGACGCGTCCCGGCTTGAAGGTCGGCATCTGCGGCGAGCATGGCGGCGAGCCGTCGAGCGTCGAGTTTTGTCATTCGATCAATCTGGATTACGTCTCCTGCTCGCCTTACCGCGTGCCGATTGCGCGGCTGGCAGCGGCGCGCGCGGCGCTGAGTGAACGCGAAAGGGATGCAGCAAAGGACATCAGCCAACCCGCAGGCTCGCTGTGAGTGATTGAAGGTTAATGTTGAAGCAGAGAGAGTGGTCTAACTTCTGACTTACGCATGGCTGGCGAGTGATGCAACTCAATCTTCTTTGGGCATTTGATTGATAATTTGCATTGTCTGGACGCTCACCGTGCAGATACGCCGGAGTAAATCAATGACCGTTTCCTTGTAATCGCTGAAGCGGTAGGAATTGAATTTCTCACTGATGGTCGCATCCTGCGGTTTCTTTTCTTTGTACTGATCGAGAATCCATTCGAGGGCGGAGCGGTTGCCGAGTTTGTATTCCCACGCGGACGAGGGAACGCCCTGCAAAATTGTTTCGGAATCGAGTTCGATTGTGCCGCTTATCTTGTCGGCCTTTAGCTTTGGACGTGAAGAATCATTGTAGGGGCGAGGCTTATCCTCGCCCGTTGTTTGTTTGGCAGCGTTGCGGCGGGCAGGGACAAGCCCTGCCCCTACAATTTTCAGCTTGAACGGCTTCACGGTTTCGTAGTTGATATGCAAATCCATCAACTCTTTGCCCCACGCCGTCCATTGCCGGAAGTCAGTGTAGAAGGGCAGGCGCGGAAACTCTCGCTTGAGATTGAGTTCGTATTTTCGGCGATACGCGGGATGATGCAGGACGGCGTAGGTGTAATGAAAAATATTTTCCTTCGTGATGCGCTTGTCGTTGTAGTGAGTGCGAAACTGCCGTAAGCCCCAATCCGTGATGTTTTCCTGCATACTGTAGCCATTGAAAAAATAGAGCGGAAGGCATTGAGTTTTCTCAAGCAAATCATGGTTGAAAACTGCTTTTTGAGCCAACACTTGAAAAGGTTTAGAAGAACCCTCGCCAGAGAATGCTATTACCAAGTTTTCGCCATGAAAAACTTTGGGCATTTGATACTGCATTTCATTTAATTCTTTTGCGAAGTAAAGAAACTTTCTTACAAACGGACGGTAAGCACTTTCTATTATTTTGTTTACGTCAAAAGCATACTTCTTGCCTTTCGCAATATCATTTACTACGGCTCGCGTCCATTTGATCTTTCTAGTATCTACCGCCCCAATTAGTTGCTTGATCTCTTCCGGCTTCTTACCCTTAAAAACCTTTAAGTCTTGATTGTAAGTTTTTATTAGTAGGTCAACCTTTTCTTGCAAGTTTTCAGCATGGAAATCAGTAACCCATTCGTCTCTCGCTGTTACAACGCCGAGCGAATATAGCTTGAATAAAGCAGTTTCGCTTTTTCCCGCTTTCACGCGCTTGTCAATTAAGGGCAGCAAAGTTTCAAAATCATTGTCGGCAAGATTTATCCAGTTATGTTTCATATTCGGCGCGATGCGCTCGAAAGAAATTGACGTTAAAGGATTGTCTCCAAACCATTCGAGCTTTTCTTCTTTGCGCCAAAAGTCGTCCATCGTGACATAATGAATACGGCAAGGCTGTTTCTCTTTGTTCGCTTTCTTGACTAAAAACATTAAAGCAACGCCTGTTTGAATCCCGAAAACATTGTGCGATGTTCCGGCGATCTTCGGATTGGCGCGCACGTCCGAACGCGTGTCAACGATGTAAGCGAAATCAAAATCGTCTTCGATGCTTTTGCGGAAACCGTCGAACGTGCGGCTGTCTATAAAACTGCGATTCGTCACAAACGCAAGCACGCCGTTTTCGTCAATCCTGTCCATTGACCAACGATAAAAGCGCGCGTACATATCGTAAACTTTCGTCTTTTGCGCCGTTGAGTTTTTAACGAAAGTATCTTTGATGCGCCGGTCAATTTCCTTGTAATCGCGGTTGCGGTTGAAGTCGTTAAAGTTGGCTTGATTCGCGTTGTAAGGCGGGTTGCCGATGATGACGGAGATTTTGCGCTCGTTTTGATTCACGATGCGCGCGGCGTTCTCGCTGCTGATGCCGAACATTAAATTTTGTTTGTCTTTGTAGTGGAGCGCGGCGGTGTTGTCGAGGGTGTCAACGAAACAGATGTTTTTGAACTCTTTGTATTTGCCGATCTTCTGCTGGTACGTATATTCGATGTTGAGGTTGGCGATGTAGTAGGGAAGAATGGCGACTTCGTTGGCGTGTATCTCGTGCTCGAATTTGTACGGGAGATATTGCGGCGGAATGTGCTCGATCAATTCCGCGACGAACGTTCCCGTGCCCGTCGCCGGGTCTAAAATCTCCACGTTCTTTTCCGCCAGACTCGTGTTGAAATGTTTCTCTAACAGGTAATCCGTGCTCTCGATCATAAACCGCACGATCTCGTTCGGCGTGTAAACCACGCCCAGACGGTCTGCGCCCTTCGGGTTATAAACCTTGTAGAAATTCTCGTAGATGTTTTTCAGGAATTTCTGCTTTTCGTGATGATCCGCGATGCCGGAAGCCGCGTCTCTGATCGTGTCGTAATAGCTGCGTATGTTGCCAAGATAATTCTGCCGCACGGCGCGCGTCATAAACATGCTGATAACGCCTTCGAGTTCGCGCGCGATATTGTTGTTTTGTAGAAAACCGGAATCACCGAAAATGTTGTTGAATATATCTTCGGTCAGGATGTGCTGAATAATCATCTCGCGCACGTCTTCGAGCGTAATCTCCGGGTTGATCTCCGTCCGGCAGTTCGCCAAAAATTCATCGCGCTTGGTGATGAAATCCTTGTTCATGTCGGCTTCGGTTTGAATCAACACTCGCAGGCTCTGCACAATCGTCGGCACGTCTTCCGTGAACTGCACGAGCGCCTTAATAAACTCACGAACTTGCGGCGGCTCGAAGTTGACGAACCGCTGCAAAATTCTTTCGAGCTGTTCCGCATCCTTCATCGAAACGCGCATCACCTGTGCGTTCTCCTGAAACAACACAGCCGTCTCGCTATCCTCGAAAAGCGTGTTCGCCAGCGGATAACCCTTGTTGATCTTCGACTGAATTTCCCTGTCAATGTCGTCCTTGATGTCCTTGCTTTCCCAGTAACCGAAATCGAGGCGCAGGGCGTTCTTCAACGCGCCGTCGGGAATAATGTTCGTCCCCTTCGCGCTCTTAATCCCGATCTTCGGCACCAGCATCAAATTGCGCCGCTCGGCATAGGAATTAACCAACTGTATAAAAGCGTGCTCGACGGTAGTTTCGTTGCGGCTGCCGCCGAATCGAATCGTCTCGCCGAGTTTGTTGTAGTAGTTATTGAGAAGTTGTTTGGACATGAGGTTTCAAGAACGACTCGCGTGAGATGACTTAAAGACAGCCGCACAAATCTCGAGCGGCTGTCGTTGCGGAATCAAATTCCCTGACACATGGAACTTCCGTACACGTGGGATACACGAAGACTAGCCGCGTTTCTTTTCCGGTTTGGCGGTAAACCCGCGACTATCCGGCGTGTTCTTCTTGGCAGAGAAATCCTGTGACGGCGCGGGAGTTTTAACTTTCTCTGCGATCTCTTTCTGGATCGCTTCCTTCAATCGTTTTTTCGCTTTTTTATTCATGACAAGGATTATAGCGTACACCGTAGAATATCCGGCAGGTGTCGAACGGCGGTGTCAAAAGGGAAACGGAGCCGCCGTCCTAAAGGTTGGGATGTTGCAGGCCTGGCGTTTCTTGAGCGTATCGTCGGGAGAGTTTAATAGTGAGGTATTCCTTCTCTATTTGCGCGAGCGTAGTGCTTGCTTCTTGGTCGAGCGAGCCGTCGCTTGCTTGCTCTTTGAGCGTGATGCACAAGCGTGCCATATCGCTTGCGCCGTAGAATCCGCAACTTCCAATTAAAGTATGGGTCATGTGTCGAACGAGTTGCGCGTCCTTTGCTTGTACGGCTTCGCGTAAAGCGATGAGGCGCAGCGATGTGTCTTCGATGAATAACTCGTGAAATTCAACCGGGAAATCGGATTGGTCGGGCTGCGCTGAATCGCTTGCAAGAACACCATCCGCCGAAGGTTGCTGCTCTATGAGTGAGTCGGTAATGGCGGCTCTTGTTGATTCTTGAGAATTGTTTGGCGCGTGCCGTGCGGTGTCCGGCATCCAGCGTTTGATGATTGTCGCAAACAATTCCAACTTCATGGGCTTGCTGATGTAATCGTCCATTCCGGCGTCAATGCACTTCTGGCGCTCGCCGGGCGCGGCGTGAGCCGTCATCGCGATGATCGGTATGCGTTGTGACGATTGCTGATGCGCTTTCTCGCGGCGACGAATTTCGCTTGCGGTTGTGTAGCCGTCCATCAAAGGCATTTGACAATCAAGCAACACGAGCGCGTAGCGCGTGTGGGACAAAGCTTCAAGTGCTTGCAAACCGTCGGCAGCGATGTCGAAACGATAATTCATTTCTTCGAGTTGATAAGCCAACAACTTTTGGTTCACAGGATTATCTTCAACGATGAGAATAAGATCATTGGAGTTGTGCGGCGAAGATGCGGCGCGGGCTTTTGGCGCTGACTGTAAAGCAAGGGCAGTGCCGAGACGTGAATCGAATGGTTGTTTGAATTCGGCTGTAAACCAAAAAACCGAGCCTTGAGCGGGCGCGCTTTCGACGCCAATGCGCCCGCCCATCAGTTCGACGATTTGTTTGGAAATGGCGAGGCCGAGCCCTGTGCCGCCGTACTTGCGCGTCGTCGAACTGTCGGCTTGCGAGAACGCTTGAAAAAGATTTTGTTGTGTTTCGACGGAAATGCCGATGCCCGTATCGCGCACAGTGAAACGCAAGGTTGCAGGCGAAGCATCAATGCTTTCCGCCGCAACGTTTAATGAAACTTCTCCGCGCTCCGTAAACTTCAAAGCGTTGCCGAGCAGATTGATTAAGACTTGCCGCAAGCGGCGCGCGTCTCCGCGTAACCGCACGGGCACATCATCGTCAATCGTCGCGCTCAGTCGTAAGTTTTTAGCGGCGGCTGTTTCCCTTAAAAGCTCGAATGTTTCATCAACGACTTTACGCAAATCAAAATCATCAATCTCAAAAGTGAGTTTGCCTGCTTCGATTTTCGAGAAATCCAAAATGTCGTTGATGATAGCGAGCAAGTAATCTGTGGATGACTGTATGGCTTCGGCGAAATTTCGTTGCCGCGCGCTTAATTCAGTGTTGAGCAAAAGTTCCGTCATGCCCATTACGCCGTTCATCGGAGTGCGAATCTCGTGGCTGACGTTGGCGATAAACTGCGACTTCAAGCGTGTGGAATCAAGCGCGGCATCGCGTGCGCGCTCGAGTTGCGAGCTGTGCCGTTTGTCGCGCAAACGCAAAGTTTCGACGCGCCGCAAGGTTCGCACACGCGCGACGTGCGCGACGATTGAAAGAACCGTTGCCGTCAGCATTCCAAAAGCGAAATGTACCGCGGCAGGGTGTGGCGCAATAGTCACAGCAATAAAAGCCCAACCGCCGATTGCCAACGCGAGGAAGAATACGAACCATCTGCCCGACAACAAAAAGAAACCGACGGCGACGATCAGCAGCATCAAATTGGTTGTTTGCTGCAACTCGCCGCTCAGATACAGATGAAAGAGAATGCTCGACATGATGGCCACGGCCAGCAATGTCGCCAAAGGATGAACAAAGCGCGGCGGGATCGAGCGTTTCGCGAGAATCAAACGCACAGAGAGCAGCAGGACGATGAGGCCGCAAGCCGTAATGGTCAGAGGCACAGCCAAACGTTTCGGTAAAAACAAGACATGACCGATTGCGAAAATCATGTAAACCGCGCTGGAACCTATGGTGACGAGAGGCAAGCTTTCAAGCACGATTAAATCAAGCGCCGCCTTCAAGTCGGCTTCGCCTGTTTCAGCGTGCGGCATGTCGCTGTCGTCGCGCGTTTTGTTTGAGAAGAGCTTGTTTTGTCTCAAACGTTTGTATCGTTTCATCCGGCGCAACCGGCTTTCGATTTTCGCTGTGGCGCGTTGTGCGTTAGGCAATTGCCCGCGCATCAGATCGTGTCGCGCATTTTGCTCTTTGGTTATAAGCGAAGTCTACAGTTATGTTATGCTCAAATCCCGATCGTGATTTATATTCACAAAAATCTGCGTTGTGTGCAAATCAAAAGAAGTTTCGCATGAATTCCCAAGACAACAAATTGATACGCCTTTTGATCATTGACGATCACCCGCTTATTCGCGTCGGGTTGCGCGCTTTGTTTGATAAACACACGCATCTGCAAATTGTCGGCGAAGCCGGTAACTGCGCGGACGCGCTCGCCATCGCCGTTCGTGAGCACCCCGATATTATTTTGCTTGATCTCGATCTCGGGTGTGAAAGCGGAATCAGCTTTTTAGCGCAGTTGCGTGTTGAAGCCAAGGACGCGCGTGTGTTGGTGCTGACGGGCATTGGCGATGTAAGCGAGCACACGCAAGCGATGCGCGCGGGAGCGATAGGGCTGGTAATGAAAGAAAAAGCGCCGGAGTTGCTCTTGAAGGCGATTGAAAGAGTTTATGACGGAGAGATGTGGTTCGATCGCGCGATGATGCAGCAGGCGCTCGCGGAAATTAACGCTTCAAATCAAACAGCCGAATCCGACGACGATGCCGCCAACATCGCCGCCATCACACCGCGCGAATGCGAAATCATCGCCCTCGTTTGCGAAGGCTTGAAAAACAAACAGATTGCCGAACGCACCTTCATCAGCGAAAAAACCGTTCGCCACCACCTCTCATCTATCTTCAGCAAGCTCGTTCTCACCAACCGCCTCGAACTCGTCCTCTACGCGCATCGCCACAGCCTCGTTAAGCTTCGCTAACGTCCTTCGCCGCGCGAAATCTCTCGCCGCGAAAAACAATTGATCGCACAAAAACTTATTTTTGTTTGGCAGGATTCAAGCAAAAGAAATACGCATATTACATACGAAAGGGTAGTTCAATTACTCCGGTCGTACTCTTTGAAAATCCTTGCTTCGCGTCCTTGGGTAAGCAAGTAGATGAAAAAAACGTGACGAGTGAAATGTTTCGCCTTTTTACGACGTTATATACGGCAATAGGTCGGCAAAACACAGGAACGCTTTCCGGTTTCGGGTCGGAAAATACGCTTTAACAATTGTCGGGGAAAATCTGTCGGATAGAGCGTCAATCTCGACCGGCAGATCAAGAGACGGGTGGACGAGCTTAGTCCGCGTGCTCATCAGCACAAAACGGTGCGGCTCAAATAAGCTCACCCGCCCGTCTCGGATTTACGCAGTTGAATGCAGAAACACGCACGAAGTAAGCATGTAGAATTTTGGAACACACTTACTTTCTGCAAAAAAAAGAATGCCAAGTGCATAACTCGTATAAGTTTTGATTCTCAACATCTTTATGCGAATCAGTAGTAGAAAACGAGCAGAAAGAAAGCCACTGCAAGTTTTCCCCAGCAATGGATCATCAGCGCGTCGGTTGAACGCACTTTGCTTGCTGTTTGAATCCCGGTTTTCTCCTGTATCCAGTTGAATAGACTTTCGACGGGTTGCCGGATGCGACGCACCAAACGGTTGTAATACTTCTCAGCAAGAGTTAAGTCTTTGCCCTTCGGCTTTTTCTGTGGCGCAATCAGCCGCGTGTGCTGTTGCTTTAAGTGAGAGGTGATCTCCGGCGTCGGGTAAGCTAAATCGCCAAACAGTTCTGTGGCGGACAATTCCGGCTGCTGTTGGATGAAAGCTTGCGAGTCGTGATGCGAAGCGGCGCAGAGCCAGACTTGGCTGGGCAGCGGCAAGCGTCCCGTCCCTCGTTGCGCGATGACATGCAGTCGCACCCCATGAAACCGAGTCTTCTTGGCGGCGCAGTAACCAGCATCAGCCACCTCGCGGGCGACCTGCGCGCCGTAAGAATGCCCGTGTTGGGCGAGCATCACGGGTAAGGAGTCAACCAGATGGTCACACTCTGGCCTTCTCTTGGCGGCCAACGCGTCGGACAAGAGTGCGCCGAAAGTCTGAAAAGTTGGCTCCAAGCGGTTCAACCGCAGGACAAAAGTTTGATAACTGGGCAAGAGTGGAAACCACTCTCGCCAATACTTTTCCATCAAGCGATGCATCTTCTTTTTCTCGAAGCAGCCCTCTAGGTGAGCAAAGAACCAGATGGTGATTGGCTCTTGGTCAGTGAACTCTGGTTTCCGGTTATTGCTCAAGCGTTGATAACAAGTGTTGGACGAAGTATCGTAGGTTTGACAGACAAACAGGTAGATTTCAATCAGTAGGTTTTCCATGATAAGAAAATTCTACTAATTCTGCCGTTTGTCTGTCTTTTCAACTACTGATTCGCATAATGGATTATAGCGGCTTGCAATTGGATGTGGACTGATAGCCGCAGTGCCTGAACCAGCCTTCGCAGTCGGCAGGAGTAACAAGTTCGAGTGCGGCAACCAAAGCCTGTTCCAGTTCTTCACGGGTGCGCGCTCATTGTAGCGACGCGCAAGGGCGGTGATCCAACCCGAAAACACGGCGCGCTGCATAATTGGCACACTCGCCATCAGAAATAAGGTAGAGCACACGCCACCGCAGTTTCTCTTGTGGATGGCGACAAGCGCGATAGCGACGGTAAAGTTCAGCGGTTGTTAGGTGCGGCTTCAACGTGATGCGTCGTGGCATCACCGAGTTCTATCCTATCTCAGATGGTTACGCAAGTTGTTATTAGTTTCAAACGAAGAACGGTCGCCGTCTATCGCTCTCACACGGATATTCGCATTCTCACGGCCAACGAAACGCTTGAAGGCGGAGATGTAATTCCAGGTTTTCAGTTCAGTGTGAATGAAATCTTCGCTTAACGGACTCACTTGTACATCCGAACACGTTTAATCGTAAGCGTCGAGAGCCGCATCGCACCTGGCGATTTCGCGCGCGGCCTCATCCGGTTTGACGGCATAAGCAGATGCCAGGGCGCCTGAGGCCCGTAGCTCAAGCAAGGTGTCCAAACTGCGTTGATACCAACTGCGCGCTTCGCGCCAGTGATCCAGGCGCTTGCTGCGCGGCGTTTTGGTATCCGACGCGAGCATCGCGTACTGCTTGCCGAGGTTGAAGTAGTCGGTTGCTAATGCGGGGCGAACGAGCGCATTTCTTGGATTAGCCGCCAGAAACTTTTCATTGAACATGGCCGCCCGGCGGTAGCTGGCGATGGCTTCAAGATTGTCACCAATCTTCTCCAGGGTTTCGCCAAGCCTTCTGTACCCGCGCGCCAGATCAAGGTAATTCTCTATATTTGTCGGATCATTTGCGGCCATCTGTTCAAAAATCTGAAGCGATTTGTGGTAATGCTTCAACGCTCCGGCCACGTCGTTCATCTTCAAATCGAGGACGCCGCCGGTGACGCGATGGGCATGAGCTAAATCCCGATGAGCTTCGGCGTTGGTCGGATCAATTCCTAACAACGATTCAAAGATGAGGAGCGCTTTGCGGCAGTCAGCCAAAGCTTCCCTCGCGTCACCCGCCGCCATTTGTGACGGCGCTTTCATCACGTACTCGTCGGCCAAGTCGCGCCGATCTTGCGCGTTCATCGGGTCGGCGGCAGACAACTTTTCACGGATCAAGAGCGCCTTGCGATGAGTCTCCCACGCCAGGTGCTTATGTTCCACATCGCCCTTCAACGCGCCGATTTGCATGAGGACGTTGCCGATTCTCTGATAGCTCTGCGCCAGGCTGCGAGCATCCGGCGCGTTCGTCTCATCGGCGGCATACAACCGTTCACTAACCGGCAGCGTGTGGCGATAGCTCTCCAGTGCCGCAGGCATATCACCGTGAGCGACCATCGCATCGCCGAGATATATGTAGCCATTAGCGAGGAGGCGCTGGGAATCTACGTTTGCCGGATCGTCTTTCAACAATTGCTCGCGGATCATGACCGCTTTGCGTTGCGTCTCAACAGCTTCAGCCGCATCGCTGAGCCGCATTTGAATGTTGCCGATGCTTTCGTAGGCAAGGCTCAGGTCACGCCGGTTATCCGCGCTCATGGCGTCGGTCTTGGATAAAGCTTCAAAGATCGCCACCGCTTTACCGTAACTCGTCAGCGCCCCGGCGGTATCGCCCAGATTCGGCTTGTAGGGTCTGCCTTGCACATCGCCGATTTTGAGATAAGCGGCTGCCAGGTCACGCTGCAATGACGGATCATCTCCCGCCTCTTGAGCCAGATTGTCGAGATACTCCAGAGCATCCTTGACCAACATCTCTCTGACCGGCGTCGAACCCGGAAACTTTGCGATGGCGTCGTGGTACTTGAACACAAATGAGTTTGCCAGTTTGCGCACATCGCTGAACCGTCGTTCGGCTTTCGCTCGCTCCACCTCGGCTCGCGCCCGTTCAAGACGCGCCACACGCGCTTGCCACAGAGTCGCCATCATGCCTCCCAACAGCGCCAGCAGCACGATGCCCGCCGCGAGCACGCCCATCTTATTTCTTCGGATGAACTTCTGTGCGCGATAACTGAAAGTATCTTTGCGGGCGCGCACCGGAAGCTCATCCATGCAGCGGCGGACATCTTCTGAAAACTGCTCGACCGAAGCGTACCTTCGATGTGGCTCCTTTCTCATCGCCATCAGAATGATGTTGTCCAGATCGTCCCGTAACGATTTCGGATTGCGAATTACGGATTGTCTTTTAATTCCGCATTCCGCAATCGCCTGGCCGGGTCGCTCAGGCTCTTGCTCGCAGATAACTGCTCTGATCTCTTCCGGCGCGCGACTGTGCAATTTGTACGGGCGCTGTCCGGTGAGGAGTTCATACAAAAGCACACCCAGCGAATAGACATCACTTGTGGTGGTGACGTTCTGGCCGCGCAACTGTTCGGGGCTGGCATATTCCGGCGTCATTACGCGAAAGGCAGTCTGCGTCGCTTCGGCGTTCTCGACGGATGCGGGATCGAGCAGCTTGGCGATGCCGAAGTCCAAAAGCTTCGGCGTACCATCTGCGGTGACAAGGATATTAGACGGCTTGATGTCCCTGTGAATGACAAGATTTTGGTGCGCGTACTGAACAGCCGCGCAGATGGTGCGAAAGAGTTCCAGCCGTTCAATGATGGAAAGTGTCTGCGCGTCGCAGTAAACATTCACGGGCACACCTTCGATGTACTCCATCACGAAGTAGGGCAAACCATCTGCGGTTGTGCCGCCGTCGAGAAGGCGCGCGATGTTCGGATGATCTAGATTGGCGAGAATCTGTCGCTCGTTGCGGAAGCGGCGCAGGACGGAGTCCGTATCCATTCCGCGCTTGACCAGCTTGATCGCCACCCGTTTCTGATATTGATCGTCGGCGCGCACGGCCAGGTAAACCGCGCCCATCCCACCACGACCGATCTCCCGCTCGATTTTGTAATGACCGATTGGCTGCCCTGTTGTTAACGCGGCATCATCTGCTTTGAATTCTCTGGCGGCAAATTCATCCGCATATTCCTCTATGAAACTTGCTTCCCCATCTTGATAAACGAGCAGCGATTCGACTTCTCCAAGCAGCGATTCATCGCCGGAGCAAGCTCTGGCAATAAACGAGGCGCGTTCGGCAGGCTCGCGTTCAATCGCGCCAGCCAGCACGTGCTTGACTTGTTGCCAGCGCTCTGGATTCATTCTTGAGTTCCTTCTATGGCGCGATGAAGCCACAGTTTGGCTATGCTCCAGTCGCGCTTCACCGTCGCCGGAGAGATACCGAGAACTTCTGCCGCCTCTTCGATGCTGAGGCCACCGAAGAATCGAAGTTCAACGATCTGGCTTTGTCGCGGGTCGAGCGCTTCGAGTTCGTCGAGCGCCCTGTTGAGCGCCATCAAATTGACATCACGCTCTGCAAAGAAATTGACGGCTTCATCCAGAGACACTTTGTGGAGATGACCGCCACGCTTGTCAGCGTTTCGATTCAGCGCATGATTGACGAGAATCTGCCGCATCACCCGCGCGGCGATGCCGAAAAAGTGTGCGCGGTTCTGCCAACTGAGATTTTTCTGCCCGATGAGCCGCAGGTATGCTTCGTGAACGAGCGCCGTCGGTTGCAACGTGTGGTCGGGGCGCTCACGGCGCAGGTAACTATCGGCCAGGCGGCGCAATTCGTCATAGACAAGCGGCAGCACTTCATCCAACGCTGCCTTGTCGCCGTTGCTCCACTCGTTGAGCCGTTTAATTATTCCTTCAGGTGAGGACATCTTTCTGGTCTCCGCGTTCTACGCCTCAGGATTCTAACCCTTAGCGACAAAGAAAGTCGAAGAAGTTACGGCAAACGCAATTTTTCTGATTTTGTGAGCCTTTTTAGCTTCAATTCTTGCATTAATAGAGTAGGTGAATAAATAAGTAGAACAGACTGTTTGCGGCGCTTGCCGGGCAGTGTGCAGCAGGGATTTTTGATTTGCCAGCCTTGCGCCTTCCGTGACGTTCAGCGTCTTACAGCGACGATACACCCCCACGTTACGAGATGAAACTATTGACTAACCCTTAAGGAGATTCCCCATGCCTCGCAACAAGAAACAAATTTTTGTCCCTGAAATTCTCGCCGCCATCGCTATGCCGGTCTTCATCGCCTTGATTTTAGCGGCAACGGCATTCTGGCCCGGCTCTCGAACTTTCGCTCAGAACGCTAACAGCACCCCTACAGTTATTGCCACCCTGCCGGCAGACGGAGGTGGTGGTTTAGCGGTGAACCCGACTACCACCCGCATTTATGCGCTGAGCTACAATAACCAAAGTGTGACGGTGATTGACGGAACCACTAACAACGTCGTCGCCACTGTGCCAGTAGAGTGGGGCGTCAATAGCATAGCCGTGAACCCAACAACCAACCGAATCTATGTGACACGTTCCTACTACGTAGAAGACCCGGTCTATTACCCGGTATATGCGAATCAGTAGTTGAAAATTGTCAGCGTTGAAAACAAAGGGCTTACGCTGTCGGGTTTGCGCATACAACTAAAATGGCGTCCATAAGTTGTTGATTTTCCAAGCCCGATTTCAACTACTGATTCGCATCTTTACCTTCTGGAAGGCAAATTTTGGTTCAAATAAATCTAAGGTTCGGTGAGCAAAAAAAGCTGAATGCGCGAAATCGTGTGACGGTTGCGAATTGAAAATCTCAGAGATAGGCCAAATGACCTATGCAAAATAGTCGTTGTGCCCGATGCCCTAACAGTTTATAAAGGTGTACAGTAGCGAAAGTGCCGCCAGTAAAATCTGCAGTGTTAGCCTCGCGAATCAATTCTCTGCCTGCTGTCCCACATAAAAGGGTGGAATTGCAATGAGACGCAAAGAAGAAAGCTCTGTGCTGGTCGTCAACGATACACTCGATCATCTGGAACTGATGGTCTCTCAATTGCGCGCAGCCGGTTACGATACCTGCGCGACACTCGACGGGCACGAAGGCTATATCGCCGCGCAACACGAACGCCCTGATCTGGTGGTGAGCGATGTCTTGATGCCGCGTGTCAGCGGCATCCAATTGTGCCGACGGATTCGCGCCAATGCGGAATTGCGTTCGACGCCGATTATGCTCGTGAGCGCCTTGCGGAAAGATGATGCGAGCGTCGTTGAAGGCCTCAGCGCCGGAGCCGACGATTATCTCGAAGCGCCTTACGACCCGGTACGCTTCGCCGCCAAAGCAACGCGCTTAATCGAGCGCGCGCGCCTCGAAGCTCACTACCGAGAAATCGTCGAACAAGCGAGCGACATCATTTACACGCACGATATGCAAGGGCATTTAACGAGCATTAATCCGGCGGGTGCGCGCTTTCTGCAACGCCCCGCTCCCGCTTTGCTTCATTCCCGCATCGGCGAAGTTCTGCAATTAAATCATGCCCGGAAATGGCTTTCTCATTTGCTTATTTCGCTGGAGCAAGCGGGCGTTTGGCGCGAATCAATCGAGGTGAAAGACGTTTACGCGCAATCGCGCTGGCTCGATTTGAGTTTGTCGCTGGTGCGTGATCGTCAAGGCGCGGGCGTCGGCGTGCGCGGCATCGCACGCGACATCACCGAGCGCAAAGAAGCTGAAGATGAAATCCTGCGTTTGAACGAAACGCTCGAACAAAGAGTGCGCGAGCGCACGTCGCAACTCGAAGCAGCCAATTGCGAACTCGAAGCTTTTTCTTACACGGTTTCGCACGACTTGCGCGCGCCTTTGCGTTTCACGGCCGGACTCGCCAATACGCTTTACCAAAAAGCCGCTCCAAATTTGGATGAGGAAGAGCGCGAGTATTTAACGTGCATTTCAAAATCGCTTGACGAGTCAGGAAAAATGATCGAAGACTTGCTGGCTTTTTCGCGAATGCAACGCGCCGCGATGCGCCATTGCGTCGTTGATACAAACAAACTCATCGCGTCCGCGTTGCGCGAAGTAAAGTTAGAAGCAAAGGGACGCGAGATCGAATGGAAGATTGAAGATTTGCCGGATGTGCAAGCCGATCCGCCAATGCTGCGTTTGGTTTTTTGTAATTTGATCGCCAACGCCGTCAAATACACGCGCTCACGCCAGCGCGCGTTTATCGAGATCAAAAGCCGCGTCGAGCCGCACGAAATAATCTTTTGCGTGCGTGATAACGGCATCGGGTTTGATATGCAAAACTCCGCAAATCTCTTTGGCGTATTTCAGCGCTTGCACAACAGCGAAGATTTTGAAGGCACGGGCATTGGCCTCGCCACCGTGCAGCGCATCGTGCGTCGTCACGGAGGGCGCGTCTGGGCCGAAGGCAGCGTCGGCAATGGCGCTTGCTTTTACTTTTCGCTGCCACGTCACGAAACTTTCGACGCCCGCGAGCGCGCCTGTGAAAGTACAGCTTATGCGGAAGAAACGGGCGTCGGGCATTAAAAACGCACACTGCGAAGAAAGGACAACGCTTCGGCTTGCATCGCCGACCGGCGTTGAAAACTTTTAATATTGTCTGACTTGAAAGAACCAAAAGAAACTGCAACTGATTCGGCGACGAAACGCATACGCGTCCTCATCGTTGACGATCATTCAATCATGCGCTCGGGCTTGCGCTTACTTGTCGAAGGCAAACCCGGCATCAAAGTCATCGGCGAAGCGGGCACCAAAGCAGACGCCCTTGCCTTAGCGACGCGCGAACAACCGGACATCATCTTGCTCGATCTCGATTTAGGCGCAACGAACAGCTTGGATTTTTTGCCCGAGTTGCTGGCAAGCGTGCCTAATTGCAACGTGCTGATTTTAACCGGCGTGCTCGATGCCGCAACCCATGATTGCGCGATGCAACTCGGCGCGATGGGCATTGTTTTGAAAGACAAGGCTCCCGAAGTTCTCATCAAAGCGGTTGAGAGAGTTGCCGCCGGGGAAGTTTGGCTTGATCGTTCTTCGATTAGTCGCGCCTTTGCCGAAATGTCGCGCCGCGATAAAGAGCCGGAGAAAGACCCTGAGAAACTTAAAATCAAGTCGCTTACGGAACGCGAGCGCGAAGTCATCCATCTCATCGGCGAAGGCTTGAAAAACAAACAAATCGCCGCGCGCCTGTTCATCAGCGAAACAACCGTGCGTCATCATCTTACTTCCATTTTCAGCAAACTCTCGCTCTCGGATCGCCTCGAACTAATCATCTACGCTTACCGCCACGATCTAGCCAAACTTAGCCGTTGACGCGAGATTTTCAACCCAACATCGTTTGATAATTGTCCATGTGAAAAATTGATAATCGTCTGCGTAAATTTGTCGTCGTGTGATTTTGGTCTTACTATGTCGCAAGCCTTCAAGTAAAAGCTGTTGCGGGAGACGATTGTGAACAGCGCTCGGAAAAGCAAAACCATTCTGGTAGCGGATGACAACGATGAAATACGCTACCTTGTGGAAGTTGCGATGCAGCAACACGGTTACCGAGTCTTGCGCGCCGCAAACGGCGAGGAAGCCATTGCCGTTGCCCGCGCCGAGCATCCCGATTTGATCTTGATGGACTTGTCCATGCCGGAACGAAGCGGCATCTCCGCCATTTACCGCATTCGCAAAGAATCGAAACTGCGCGATGTAACGATCATCGCCATGACCGCTTATGCCGATGCCGAACTTCACCTCGATGCATTGAAAGCCGGTTGCGACGCTTACATTACCAAGCCATTTGATGTCGGCACTTTGACGGACATGGTAAACATCTCACTCCGCGAAAACTAATCTCTTAATCTTCAATCCGCAATCCTGAATCGAGCGCCCGGTTTGTTACCCGATAACATACGTCGCGTCGGCTTTTTCAGCTAGCGCAAACCTTCTTCACATCACACGCGCAGTTTTCTTCGGCACAAATGTGTTCGTCAAAACGGACGCATCCGCCTACCCGTGTGCGAACAAAAATAGTTGTATTCGCCTATATAAAATGGTCGCGCTGAACGATGCGCGAATCCCTCCTCCGAAGTTTAATTGACCCGCACGATTTACAACGTGGCGAGAAGCTCGAGTTTTTACACGATGTCCACATGCGCCGGAGACAAAGCATCAGTATGCAACCGGAAACCGTAACTTCAGTTGCGCGCCCGCAGAGCGGAGCAGAGCGCAGACGCGAACAAAGAATTTGTGAGCCTTTCCCGGCACGCGTCAAAGGCGTGGACGTAAACGGCGCTTCCTTCGAGGTTGACACCGCCATTGACAACATCAGCGTCGGCTGTCTCTACCTGCGCTTAGTGCCCTGCGTTAAGGAAGGCACAAAGCTTTCGGTCATTTTTCGTCTCTCAACGGCCGTTGACAATTTGGCATCTGCGGCGCGCGTCGAGGTCAAAGGCGAAGTGCTGCGAATGGACGCAAAGATCGGCGGCGTGTGCGGCGTGGCTATCGGCTACAAGTTGCGGCGATTTTACTACGCAGGAGTTTGACGACGCGAAAATGAAAAAAAGGGTTTTCGCGCTCAAGTACACCGCCCCGCCGTTTTTCAACGAACGCTTATGTCCAGCTTAAAAACAAAAAAAACTTATGCGAACGCGTCCAACGTCGTCTCGCTTCTTGCGCGCAAAGAAGTCAACGGCGATTACCGCGCCGCGCTTTCGGCGAGCGAGTTTACGAACGATGCGGAAGCGCGTCATCAAATGGCGCTTTTAATGTTTAGCCACACGCCGGTTGAGCATCGTTTGTATAAAGCGATGCACGAGCAAACAACGGGGGCGAAAATGCGCGCCGGAGTTTTCAGCGCGCGCCGCTTGATGATGCTGACGAACCTGAACGGTTATAGCTCGATTCGGCGCGGCCTCGCCGGTCTGCAAAGCAAGTTGAGCATAGAGCTTTGCAATGTAACGAGCGATTGCAGCAGACATCAAACGGGCGCGTCGTTTTACGTTTTCGATCCCGCAGAAATCTTCGTGCGTCGCCAAAGTGCCGGACTCGCTGCGTACCCGAAAGAGATTCAACCCTACAAAGATAATCGCGCTTTTTGCCAAGCGCTCGAGCAGCTCATCAATCGCCACGAATTGAGCCGCCGCGAAGCGGAAATCGCACTGTGCTGCGCCGAAGGATTAACCAACGCGCAAATCAGCGAGCGTTTGTACATCAGCGTGGAAACAGCAAAGTGCCATTTGCGCCACGTCTTCATCAAGTGCGGCGTCAGTCGTCGCACGCAACTGATTTCGCAGCTTCTATCGCAAAACAATCTTGACTGGAAAGCGAAAAGATAATTTCAAGAATCGAGAGTTTTGAAAGTAATGCACAACATGAATAACCCAGCAGCAACGGCAACCACCGCAGATGCTTTGCATGGCCTGCCGCCAAACGCAAATCAAGAAACAAGCGCCGCGCTGAAAATTTGGTGGGCGCATTTGCTGACCAAGCGCACGCAGTACGTTTTGGATTTAATGGTGCTTGTCTCCGCGCTGGCGTCGGCTTACTTAATGCGTTTCGATTTCAACATCCCCGCGCCCTACGCAGAACGCTTATTAACAGAGTTGATATTCATCGTGCCGTTAGAATTTACGGCGCTTATCCTCGCAGGCGTTTATACATTCATCTGGCGCTACATCGGAATTTCTGAAATAAAGGCGTTTCTCAAAGCCGCGCTTTGGTCGTCGTTGCTTATCTTGGCGTTGCGCATCGGAATGCAAAATACGTCTGCGATGTTTCAATTACCGTTTTCCGTGATAGCGATGAATGCGATGTTCGCTTTCGGCGGCGTGCTCGGCGTCAGACTCGTGCGGCGCGCGCTTTATGAACGTTATGAAAAGCATCACAGAGCGGTTTGCGGCGACACTCAACGGCGTGTGTTATTGGTTGGCGCAGGCCGCGCGGGTGTAATGACGGCGAAAGAAATTACGGGGCGCGGCAATTTGGGTTTGGAGATTAAAGGCTTTGTTGACGACGATCCGCAAAAGCGCCGGGGAATGATTCACGGCATCAAGGTGCTCGGCACGACCGCAGATTTGCCGCGTCTCGTCAATCAACATGCCATTGATCTCGTCGTCATCAGCATCGCGCAAGCTTCGCGCAAAGAGTTTCGACGAATTTTGAACATTTGCGAAGAAGCGAAAGTGAAGGTACAAACCATTCCCGGTCTTTACGAAATTTTGCAGGGGCGCGTTAAGGTGAGCCGCATACGCGACGTGCAGATTGAAGATTTGCTCGGGCGCGAGCCTGTGCAATTGGAAGACGATTTGATGAAGCGCTTGCTTTCCGAACGCACCGTGATGGTGACGGGCGCGGGCGGTTCTATCGGTTCTGAATTGACGCGGCAAGTGGCGCGCTTTCAACCGTCCCGCTTGCTGCTGGTAGAGCGCGCGGAGTTCGCCTTGTTCAATATAGATCGGGAACTGCGGCAGTTGTGGCCGGAATTGGAGATCGTACCTTTGATGGCGGATGTCGGCGATGAACCGAGAATGCGCTCGATCTTCGAGAGCCAGCGCCCGCACGTAGTATTTCACGCTGCCGCACACAAGCACGTGCCGATGATGGAATCAAACGCCACCGAAGCCGTGAAGAACAACGTGCTCGGCACGCATCTGCTCGGAACAATCGCGGGCGAGTACAACGTCGAAGCTTTTGTGCTCATCTCCACGGACAAGGCTGTGTGTCCGACATCCGTGATGGGCGCTTCCAAGCGCGTGGCAGAGCTGGTCGCGCAAAACTTGAATCAGCAATTTGAACATACGCGCTACTCGGCGGTGCGTTTCGGCAATGTCATCGGCTCGGCTGGTTCTGTTATTCCTATCTTCCGCGAGCAGATCGGCAAGGGCGGCCCCGTCACCGTCACGCATCCTGATATGGTGCGATTCTTTATGACGATTCCAGAGGCGGCGCAGCTTGTGCTTCAGTCCGGCGCGATGGGCAACGGCGGCGAGATATTCATTCTCGACATGGGCGAGCCGGTTCGCATTTTAGATTTGGCAAAGGAGACCATCACGCTTTCCGGTCTCAAGCCTTACGAAGATATTGACATCGTTTTTACGGGAATGCGTCCCGGCGAGAAGTTGTTTGAGGAACTGCAAACCATCAGCGAGCAAATCTCCAAAACGCGCCACCCGAAAATATTCATCGGCAACATCGCCGCCTATCCGAAAGCCGAAATACGCCGCGCGCTGGCGCAACTCGCGCTGCACGTCACGTGCAACGATGAAAGAGAATTGCGTTTGTTTCTCAGCGCTCTGCTGCCGGAAGCTCATCTCAATTGCTTTCCGTCGCAAAACAACATGATTGTTTCAACAACGAACTCGCACGCGATGCTTGACCCTGCTCAAACGGAAGCTTATTCTTCGGCGCGAGCTTCGTAAGATTTTTCGGCAGCAATGTTTCTCTTCGCTTCCGGCGTTTGTTTTAATTCTCGCTTGTCACAGGCAAACAGAGAGAGCGTGCAATTTTTGAGGGAATTCTCGGAATGAAAATAACACCGCTCGAGCTTTGCGGTTTAATGCTCATCGAGTTGGACGTTCACGCGGATGCGCGCGGCTTTTTTACGGAGCGTTTCAAACTCGAGAGATTTCAGCAATACGGATTGCCGACAGAGTTTGTGCAGGACAATCATTCGCGCTCGCTGCCCTGTGTGCTGCGCGGTCTGCATTATCAAGTCGATCCGGCGCAAGGAAAACTCGTTGGTGTGATACGCGGCCGCATCTGGGACGTGGCGGTTGATGTACGCCCTGATTCAGAGACATACGGGCGCAGTTACAACGTGGAATTGAACGATGCAAACGGGCGTTTGTTGTGGATACCGGCGGGCTTCGCACACGGCTTTTGCGTGCTCGGTGATGAAGCAGCCGACGTTTTGTATAAAGTCGATAATTATTACAATCCCGAAGGCGACAAAGGAATCTTCTGGGCAGACGCCGATTTATCAATACCGTGGCCGATCAGCAGCCCCTTTGTCTCCGACAAAGATCGACAGCTCGGCAGCTTCGCGGAATACAACGCAGTGCAGCAATGCTTTGTAAATTCGACGCTGACACCTCGAACGCACGCAGCAGACTCGGCGGTATGAAGCGAAACGGAAGTATGAACACTAAAAAAATCTTCGTCACAGGCGGCGCAGGATTCATCGGCTCGGCGTTCATTCGATTAGTCGTTGAAGAAATGCCGTTTTGCGAAATCACGAACTTCGATGCGTTGACCTACGCAGGCAATCCGGACAATTTGAGTGATATTGACGGGCACCGCCATCATTTCGTGCAGGGAGACATTTGCGATGCCGAAGCGGTGCGTGCCGCGCTCGATGAAGGCACGGATGCCGTTATCAACTTTGCCGCCGAGTCGCACGTTGACCGCAGCATTGCATCGGCGCACGAGTTTGTGCGAACAAATGTTTTAGGCACGCAGGTGCTCCTCGATGCAGCGCGTGAAAAAGGTGCGCGCCGCTTTGTTCATATCTCGACGGATGAAGTGATGGGCGCATTGGCGGATGACGAAACAGCGTTCTTCAGAGATGATTCGCCGTATGCGCCCAACAGTCCATATTCTGCATCAAAGGCGGCAGCCGAACATTTCGTGCGCGCCGCACATCACACCTTCGGGTTGGATACGGTCATCACGCGATGCGGCAACAACTACGGCCCCCGCCAGTTTCCCGAAAAGTTTGTTCCGTTAGTTTTGTCGAATGTGCTTGCCGATGAGCCGATTCCGGTTTACGGCGACGGGCGGTATACGCGCGATTGGATTTACGTCGAAGACCACTGTCGAGCGATTATGCTGGCACTGGAAAAGGGAAGCGCGGGCGAAATCTACAACATCGGCGCGCGCAACGAGCGGCGCAATATCGAGGTCGTCGAATCAATGTTGAATGCGCTCGATAAGCCGATGTCGCTTGTTCGCTACGTCAAGGATCGTCCCGGACATGACCGGCGCTACGCGATTGATGCCACAAAGGTCGAGCGCGAACTCGGCTGGCATCCACAAGAAACGTGGGCGAGCGGATTACAGAAAACGATTCGATGGTATGCAGATAATCCGCAGTGGATCGCGCGTGCCAGAAGCGGCGCGTATCGAGAGTTTTACGCGCAACAATACGGGGCGCTTGCTTCCTGAAAGGCTTCCTCACTTTCTCACAAGGAATCTCGAACACATTGCCATTGATGAGCGATTATTGACGGGCAATTCCGCGCGCTCGCGTTAAAACGTTCTCTGCCTTTTATCCGCTGCCATTCAAACATTATCAATTACTTTTTAAGATTGATTCATTGCTGCTGCTTTTAATTGCCGCTTACCCACACGCCGCTTATCCTTTGACACTTACCACATCGCTTTACCGGCACATTTGTGCCGCGCCGGTAAGCGCATCCGCCTACTTTTCGCACGCCAAAAATAGTAGCTTTTACCCATCAAAATTGGGCGCATCGGTTGATGTGCGGTGCGCTGTAATCGCGTATTTTAACGATTGCTTTAACACCGCAGATTTTCCGCATACCGCTTGTCAGTCAAGTAAGGAGTCCTATAGCCAATGAAATCTTCGCGCATCATTTTTGGGTTGACCGTGCTGATCGTGTGTTTCATGTCAGCAAGCGTGGTCGGCGCGCAAACGTCCGTTTATCAAAACGTCAGAGATTACGGCGCTGTCGGCGACGGCGTGACCGATGACGGCCCGGCATTTCAGCGCGCCGCCAACGTCGTGATGGTCAATGGCGGAGCGATCATCGTGCCCGCAGGTAAGTACGCGATTCTAACCGGCGTCACCTTCAGTTCTTCGCTCGTGGGTGGAAGCGCGGCGACAAAGCCGAGCATAGCGATTCGCGGCGTCGGCACCGCTTCGCAAATTTTGCCGAAGACCGGCGGCAAATCGCGCATCTTTGTTTTTCAAAACTTGAATCACGTGTTGCTTGAAAATCTCACATTCGTCGGCACGCCGAACGTCGCAACCGATTCTCTGGTGACGGTCTCAATCGAGTCGTGCATCAGAGCGACGATACGGTATTGCGAGTTTTTCGGCGTCAGTTCGATGGGTACAAACGGTTCGATTGTGGCGGTTGACAATAGCGATTTGCAACTAGAAAACTCTGCCTTTCGCGGTTCGTCGGGCAACTACGTGGTCGGAACTTCGGTTATCAACATGACCCGCTGGAAAGGTCTATATGTTGCCAACACGGACTTCATTGATTGGGGCTATCTCGAGGGTACATACCACGCGAAGACGAATATGGCGCCGCCGCTTGCGTGGATTCGCTTGAACGAGACGTGGCCTTTGACCGACACGATGGCGCAAAAGGAAGTGCGGCTCGTCGGCGTGCGAATGGACGAACTAACGGTGCATGGTCTTCTTGTCGCGCCGACTACAACACCGGCTGCGCACATCTACATCACGGGCTTGCGCGTCAACGGTTCTTTCTTGCCGAACGGTTACGGCGTCAAAATTCAGAACGCGCAAAACGTCACCATCGAACGCTCATGGTTTGGCTGGGCGCAAAATCAAAACACCGCAATCTCGCTTACCAATGCCGGAAACGTCAAACTCGATTCCGTCAAGTGCGAAGCGGGAATGAATCGCATTGAAGCCGACGCAGCCACGACGAGTTTGACGATCAGCAATTCCAACTACACGACGCTCGCATCGCAGGCACAAATCACAAACGTTATTGCCAACGGCAACTACGGAGTGACCGTTAATCCGGGCGCAGGTCTCGCAGGCGGCGGTTCGGTTTCGCCCGGCGGCACAATCTCGCTCGTCAACACAGGCGTGACTTCAATCGGCGGTATGCCCGGCCACGTCAACGTCAGCAACTCCACCGGCGGCGTGACATTAAGTTTGCCGCAAAGCGTCGATCCAACCGCCGCGCCGACCTTCAACGGGCTAACCACGACCGGCGCTCTGAATACACAGGGTGGCTTGAATGTCGGACAGGGAACGACCATCACCAAAATCATCTCCGGCACAAATACGCTTGATTTCGATTTGACGACGAATACTTCGCAAGACTTAACCATCAGCGTTCCCGGCGCGGTTGTCGGCGATGTCGTTAATCTGGGCGCACCGGCGAGTTCCGTGACGAGCAATACGACTTTCTTCGCGTGGGTCAGCGCCAACGACGTTTTAACGGTGCGCGCGACGCGAGCCTCAAGCGTTCCGGTTGATCCCGCGCCCGGCTTGTTTAGAGCGACAGTGATACGCAATTAAACGCACGCGGAAAAGTTCGACGAAAATTGCTGCACGGCAAAGTTGAGTGAATTATGGAAAAAGCAATGAATCAATTGTACGGCGCGTTTCGCTTTGCCGGTTCAGCGGCGGCGCGCCTTGTTCAAATCAGTTTGTTGACGACGGCGATGCTGCTTGCAGTATTAACGCTTTCGGTAAAAGCGCAGCAATCGAACGCCCATGCCGATTCATCTGCTGGTGCGGCGGCGATCAAAGTAAACACCGGTTTAGCGTCGCCGACAAAGAATGTTCTGATCGGAACAAACGCCGCAACAAACGCCGCGACAAAAGCGAATCCGCCAAACGAGAAGATTGCTTCCGGCAATGATGTTGGCGCGCCGCGTTCAAATAATAATCGCTACCGCATCGGGGCTGGAGATGTGCTCGACATACGCATCTTCAATCGTCCGCAAGTTTCGCGCGACGCCGTGCGCGTTGACGGTCACGGCATGATTCGGATGCCTTTGATTGATGACGAAATTCCGGCGGCGTGCCACACGGAAGGCGAACTCGCGCGTGAAGTCGCCAAACGCTATTTGCCTTACTTGCGCAACCCGCACGTCGATGTGTTTGTGAAGGAATTTCAATCACAGCCCGTCGCGGTTATCGGCTCTGTGAATGCGCCGGGGCGTTTTCAACTTCAAAGACAAGTGCGCCTGCTTGAATTGATTAGCTTTGCGGGCGGCCCGACCGAGCGCGCAGGCTTGCGCGTCAAAATCGTGCGCCCCGCGAATTCAATGCTTTGCGAAGCGACAAGCAGCAGCAATAGCAGCGATGAAGGAGCGGCGCAAGACGCCACGCTCAGCGCCATGCGCGAAAGCATCATCTCTTTTAATTTGAAGGAGACGCTTGGCGGCAACGAGAAATCGAATCCCTTTGTGCAACCCGGCGACATCGTCAATTTACCGGAGGCCGATCAAGTTTACGTGGTCGGAAATGTTTTGCGCCCGACAGCGATTCCGATTAAAGAGCCGATCACAATTTCGCGCGCCATCGCAGCGGCGGGCGGCACAATGCCCGACACGAAAAACGAGCGCGTGCGAATTTTGCGGCAAGATACGGGCGGCACAAAAACAGAGATATTCGTTGATTTGAAAGCGATCAACAAACGCCGCGCCGAAGACATCGCGCTGCAAGCAAACGATATTATTGACGTGCCGAGTTCGGGCGGCAAAAAGTTTTTGCGAACGCTCGCCAATACCATCGCGCCTTCGCTCGGCACGTTGCCGATGCGCGTGATTCCATAAGTTTTCGCCCGCGCCCGCTTCCGCGATTAAGGCTCTGCGATTAAGACAACGACCTATCTTCAATCAAAGCATTCAATTCTCCGAATCACTAAAAGCCATGATTGACCAAAGCAAACAAACGCGCGAACTGATTAAAAGCCCGATGGCGCTTTCCGAGTTTCCGCAAGCGGCGAAAGAGTGGACGCCGCCGCAACCGCCCGGCGGGAATTACAGCAGCAATTACGGCGATGCGTATGAAAATCGTTTGAAGTATGTCTGGAGCACGATGCGCAAGCGGCTTTGGTTGATTGCGGGCGTCGTCGTGCTGTTTACGGTTTTGGCGGCGATTTACATGGCGCGCAAACCGAACGTCTATCAAGCACAATCGCGCGTGCAGGTTGATCTCGAAAACACTAACCCGGCTTTGAATACCAAAAGCACGCCCGTCGTCGTCAATAGTTCGCAAAACGATCCGTCGTATTTCAATACTCAATTGCAGAATTTGACCAATCCAGACCTTTTGAGTCGCGTTGCCAAAACGCTCGATGTCGAACACAACAAGATTCTGAATCTGGAAAACAACAAAACATTTCTTTTGCCGCAAGCTTCGCAAACACGTTCGACGTGGCAAAACATACTGCGCTTCACGGGGCTTGAAAAAGGCGATAAGGCTGCGCAAAAAGCTGCGAACAACACGCTGCCGGATGCGCCCGATGCGACCCGCGATGAATTGGTTGAAGCCAAGCGGCTCGCTCCCTACGTCGAAGCCTTGCAGAACAATTTAGAGGTCGAGCCGGTGAAGGAAAATCGCTTGCTCGTCAAAGAAACGCGCTTGATTGATATTCGCTTCAAAAGCAACGACCCGCGTGTTGCCGCCAAAGTCGCCAATACTGTTGCGGAAAGTTTCGTTACCTCGAATCTCGAACGAAAAACCGAAACGAACTCAACCACCGGCGGCTTTCTGCAAAAGCGCATCACGGAATTGCAAACGCAGATTCGTAGCGGCGAACAACGCCTTCTCGAATACGCGCGCAATCGCCAGATTCTGTCGCTTGAAAACAATCAAAATACGGTGGTCGAAAGATTGGTCGGACTCAACAAGCAATTGATGGAAGCCGAGAATGATCGCAAGCTGGCCGAAGCCGAGTATCAATCCGCGCTTGTGCCGGGCGCTGCCGCCGCGCTCTCCGAAGATCAAGGCAAGGATTCCGCCAAGCAAATCGCCGAAGCGCAAGCAAAGCTCGATGACTTGCGCCAAAGACGCGCGCAATTGTTGGTTGAAACAACCGAGCAATGGCCGGAAGTCAAAGAAATCAATCAACAGGTTGCGACGCTCGAACAACAAGTGCGGGACATACGAGGCCGCGCTTCGCAAGTCGTGACGACCAATCTTGAAACGAAGTTTCGCCAAACCGCCGCCCGCGAAAAATCTTTGCGCGATGCCTTCGATAAACAGCGCGGCGAAACCGCAACGCAAAATGAAGCGGCGATCAATTACCGCATCACGCAACAAGAAATCGATACCAACAAAAGTCTCTTGGACGGCCTTCTACAACGCTCGAAGGAAAACGAAGTCGTCTGGGCTGGCACGCCCAACAACATACACCTCGTCAACCACGCCGTCGCCGCAGATGTGCCGATTGGCCCGAACCGTTTGCTCGGCACGGGACTGGTGAGTTTCCTTTCCTTGATCTGTGGTTTGTGCCTCGCTTTGTGTTTGGAATTCCTCGATGACAGCGTGCGCTCAACCGACGATGTCGAAAGATTTCTACATTTGCCGACCGTTGCCATGATTCCTTCCGTCGAATCGAGCGCGCGTCGTCGTTTGTCGCCCGCGGGCGGCGCGCTGCTCAAGCGCGGCGCGGGAGACGAACTCAGTACGGAACTACTTGTCAACCACGATTCGAGATCGCTACTCGCCGAAGCTTATCGTCAATTGCGTACTTCGATTCTTCTTTCGACGCCCGGACACGCGCCGAAAACCATCCTCGTTACATCGAGTTTACCGGGCGAAGGCAAAACCACAACGGCCGTCAACACCGCCATTAACCTCGCGCAAAACGGAGCGAGCGTGTTGATCGTCGATGCGGATATGCGGCGACCACGCCTTCATTCCATTTTTGAAATGGATAACCATCGCGGCTTGAGCACCATTCTTTCGAGCGAGATGTGCGAAGCCGAGGCGCTTTTAGTCATTGACCAGCCAAATGTGCCCGGTCTTCATCTGCTTACTTCCGGCCCGATTCCGCCGAATCCTTCGGAGCTTTTAGGCTCTGAGCAAATGAGCAAATTGCTCGCCGTTCTTGAATCCAACTTCACGCACATCGTGATTGATTCGCCGCCCATCGGCGCAGTCACGGACAGCGTGTTAATGGCGTCAATGGCCGACGGCGTGTTGCTCGTCGTGCATGGCGGCAAGACTTCGCGCAACATCGTCAGGTCTTCAACGCAGGCGATTCAAAACATCGGCGCAAAGATTTTCGGCGTCGTGCTGAACAACGTAAAAGTGAGTTCGCAGGATTATTACTACGGCTCGTATTACAGAGAGCCTTACGCGCTCGACGAAACGGAAACAATCGCTTCAGCCGGATAAATCTGAAAAGAGCGCCGGACGAAAGTGTAGAAAGAGCATGGCAATTCGTATCGCACACATCACCACCGTTGACTCGAGCCTGACGCATCTGTTGCTCAATCAAATGCGCAGCTTGCAGATTGAAGGCTACGAAGTTTGCGGCGTCTCCGCGCCCGGCGAAGATGTGCGGCAACTAACAGAAGCGGGCATCGAGCACATCGCCGTGCCGATCAATCGCCGCCTTTCACCGCTCGCGGATTTGAAATCCCTGTGGCGCTTGTATCGTGTTCTTCGACGCGAACAATTCAGCATCGTTCACACGCACACGCCGAAGGCCGGATTGCTCGGACAATTAGCGGCGAAGGCGGCGGGCGTTCCCATCATCGTCAACACGATTCACGGCTTTTATTTTCATGATCAAATGCGCGCGCTCGAACGACGCTTCTACATCATGCTTGAAAAAGTAGCGGCGCTTTGTTCGGATACGATTCTTTCGCAAAACAGCGAAGACGTGCAGACGGCTTTGCGCGAAGGAATCTGCCAGCCGCAACTCATCAAACATCTGGGCAACGGCATTGACGTGCGCCATTTCAATCCCGCGAATTTACACGCGAAGGAACTGACGGAGAAACGCCGCGCTTTGAATATTCCCGAAGATGCTTTTGTCGTCGGCTTTGTCGGACGCCTCGCCGCGCGTCGCAAAGGCTTTCTCGATTTTCTGGCAGCCGCGCAAATAATCTCGCAACAATATCCGAACGCGCGCTTTCTCATTGCCGGAGACACGGATCATGGTAAGCCGGATGCGGTTGAGCCGGAAGCGGCGAAGGATTACGGCGTATGGGACAAATGCGTTTTCGTCGGCCATCGCGCGCTCGATGAGATGCCTTTGCTGTACGGCTCGATGAGCGTGCTCGTGCTGCCTTCGTTGTTTGAAGGAGTGCCGCGCGCAGTGATGGAAGCGGCGGCAATGAAGATTCCGGTGGTCGCCACCAACGTGAAGGGAAACCGCGAAGCCGTCGAGCATGGCACAAACGGCACGCTTGTTTCGCTTGGCGACGTGCAAGCATTGGCAACCGCGATTATGGATTTGTTGACTGACCGTGAAAAGGCTACGCGGATGGGCGAAGCCGGGCGCTGTCTCGCGCTCGCGCACTTCGATGAGCAAAAAGTGTTTGCGACAATCAAGGATGAATACACGCGCTTGATTCGAGCGAAAGGATTGGCCGCGCCGGATCATTTACGCTTTGCCGCATCGTGAAGGCACAAACTTCGTTGTATTGCGAAGATTCCAATTGAAATGTTCGTTGATGTTTTATGAGCAAGAAATTCAGCAAGCGCATGTTGGATTTGACAATTGCAACCGCCGCGCTTGTGCTGCTTTCGCCTTTGCTGGCGGTGCTGGCAATTCTGGTGCGATGCAAACTCGGCGCGCCCTTGCTCTTTCGTCAGGAGCGACCCGGCTTAAATGGAGCGCCGTTCGCGCTGTTTAAGTTTCGCACGATGACGAACGCTTGCGACGAGCACGGAAATTTATTGACGGACGGCGAGCGTTTGACTTCGTTCGGACGTTTCTTGCGTAGCAGCAGCCTCGACGAATTACCGGAACTGCTCAATGTGTTCAAAGGCGACATGAGCCTTGTCGGGCCGCGCCCTTTACTGATGCGTTATCTCGAACGCTACACGCCCGCGCAGATGCGCCGCCATGAAGTAAGGCCGGGAATTACCGGACTGGCTCAAGTAAGCGGAAGGAACAATTTGAGTTGGGAAGAAAAGCTGAATCTCGATGTTCGATATGTAGATGAATGCAGTCATCGTCTTGATTGGAAAATAATGTGGCTGACGTTTCTAAAGGTAATCACGCGCGAAGGAATTTCGGCTGAAGGTTGCGCGACGATGCCGGAATTTATGGGCGCGGCAGGAAAGAAGGAGGCAGCGCAATGAAGGATTTGGTGATTGTCGGCGTCGGCGGCTTTGCCCGTGAAGTCCATCAACTTCTGGAAGACTTCGGGCCACAAAATTCATCCTACAACTTCATCGGATTTCTCGATGACAACCGCGAGCATCATGGCAGGGAAGTACACGGGTTTCCGGTTCTGGGCGATGTCGCTTGGCTAAAAGAACACGGCGGTGTCGCGGTTGCCATCGGCATCGGCGGCACTGTTGTCAAGCGGCGCATTGTGAAGCGCATTCAGTCATCGTGCGCGAATTCGTTTGCGACTTTGATTCATCCTTCGGCGCGAATCGGAAATCGTGTGGCAATCGGGGAAGGCACAATCATCTGCGCCGGTTCAATCGCCACGACGGACATCTCAATCGGCAAGCATGTGATTTTGAATCTCGATTGCACCGTCGGACACGACGCGCACATCGGCGCTTACGTGACGGTTGCGCCGAGCGTCAACATCTCCGGCGCGGTTGTCGTAGGCGCTGGCTGCGATCTCGGAACGGGAAGCACAATTATCCAAGGCATTAACATAGGGCATTGGTCGGTTGTGGGCGCAGGCGCAGTCGTCGTCAAAGACGTGCCGCCGAATGTCACCGCCGTCGGAATGCCAGCGAAGCCCATCAAAGAGCGCGCCGAAGGCTGGCATGAAGAATAAAAACGCCTGCCGTGCTTTCGTCTTCGATTAAACGTAAACACTTGTCGGTTTCTAACAAAGTTATGGGAGAACAAAGCGACGCCATCGCAAAGCGCATCTATCTTTCATCGCCGCACATGTGCGGCGATGAGTTGGAGCTTGTCAAAGACGCCTTCGCTTCAAATTGGATTGCGCCTTTGGGGCCTCACGTGGATGCTTTTGAAAAAGAGTTTGCCGACTCGATTGGCGTCAAGCACGCGGCGGCGCTTTCTTCCGGCACGGCGGCGCTTCATCTGGCGCTGAAGATTATCGGTGTCGAGCGCGGCGATGAAGTGTTGTGTTCGACTTTGACTTTCAGCGCGAGCGCGAATCCGATTGTTTATGAAGGCGCAAGTCCGGTGTTCGTTGATGCCGAACGCGCGACTTGGAACATTGATCCGCATTTGTTGCGTTTGGAATTGATGAGATGTGCGGCGCGAAACAAATTGCCGCGCGCCGTCATCGTCGTTGACCTTTACGGACAAAGCGCCGATTACGATTCGATTCTCGATATTTGCGATGAGTACGGCGTGCCGGTTATCGAAGATGCTGCCGAAGCCTTGGGCGCAACGTACAAGGGAAGAATGGTCGGCGGGTTTGGAAAGCTCGGCGTGTTTTCTTTCAACGGCAACAAAATCATCACGACATCGGGCGGCGGAATGCTTGTCTCCGATAACGAAAACCACATCGAGCACGCGCGCTTTCTTGCCACGCAAGCGCGCGACGCCGCCGCGCATTACGAGCATTCCACAATCGGCTACAACTACCGCATGAGCAACATCCTCGCCGCCGTCGGCAGAGGCCAGTTAAAGGTTTTACCCGAACGCATTGAGGCGCGCAGGCGAAACTATGCACGCTACAAAAAAGTGCTCGGTGATTTGCCGGGCGTCGAGTTTATGCCCGAAGCCGTCTATGGACGCCCGACGCGTTGGTTGACGTGCATCACGATTGATCCGCAGAGTTTCGGCGCGACGCGCGAAGACGTGCGGCTCGCCCTCGAAGCTGAAAACATCGAATCGAGACCCGTTTGGAAGCCGATGCACTTGCAGCCCGTCTTTGCAAAATGTCGCGTGGTCGGCGGCTGCGTCGCGCAATCTATTTTCGAGAACGGTTTGTGTTTGCCGAGCGGCTCGGATTTGACTCCGCAAGACCTTGATCGAATCATCGAAATCGTTTCGAGCATGTGTCGCAGTTCGCAAGTGCAGATTTTCGATGAGGCGGCTGTGAGCGTTGCATAAAAGTCGCTTGCCGCGCGTGTTGCACGAAAGGCGTATTTTGAAAACGTGAAAATTCTGATGCTCAGTCGTTACGGTAATTTGGGCGCAAGTAGTCGCGTGCGCCTTTATCAGTATTTGCCTTACTTTCAAAAGGCGGGCATTGAAGCGACGATTGTGCCTTTGTTGGGCAACGAATATCTCGCGGACGTTTACGCCGGAAAGCCTAAAAGACCGGGAGCCATCGGCAAAGCTTACGTGCGTCGGCTACGGCATTTGATGACGAGTCGGCGGTTTGATTTGCTGTGGATCGAGTATGAAGTTTTTCCTTGGCTGCCTGCATGGGTCGAATCCCTGCTCGCTCTCTTGCGCATTCCTTATGTGGTTGATTACGACGACGCGGTGTTTCACAACTATGATCTTCACGCGAATCGTTTGGTACGCGCGCTCCTAGGGAAAAAGATTGACGCAGTGATGCGCGGCGCGTGTCTTGTTTTGGTCGGCAACGATTACTTGGCGCAACGGGCGCAAGCAGCGGGCGCGAAGCGAATCGAGTATGTGCCGACGGTTGTCGATGTAGAGCAATACAAGATAGCGCCGCCACAAATTGACGACGGTTTTTTCAACATCGGTTGGATCGGTTCGCCGATTACTTTTCGCTATCTGCATCAAGTGAAGAACGCCCTCGCCGAAGTGTGCGGCGATGGACGCACGCGCCTCGTTACGGTCGGCGCGGGCGATGTCAAACTCGAAGGCGTGCCGGTGGCATCATGCGCTTGGTCGAAAGAAACGGAAATTAAAGACATACAGAGTTTCGATGTCGGCATTATGCCTTTGCCGGATGAGCCTTTCGAGTATGGCAAATGCGGTTACAAGTTGATTCAGTACATGGCTTGCGGGCGTCCTGCCGTTGCCTCTCCCGTCGGCGTTAATCAGCGAATTGTCGAAGGCGGCGTCAACGGTTTTCTCGCCGCAAGTGCATCCGATTGGGTTAGCTCTCTCAAGACTTTGCGCGATAGTCGCAGCTTGCGCGAGCGAATGGGCAGCGCAGGACGAAACAAAATCGAATCGGAGTATAGCGTGCAGGTGATCGCGCCGCGATTGGTGTCATTGCTGTTGAGCGTGAGCGCGGGAAATTGAAGATTAATAACGAAGCGATGTCGATGTCATTAAGCAAGACAGGCAGATTTGGGCGTGAGTGGTCGCAGCCGTTGCGCGACATGGGCATCGTTTCGATTGCGAGCGCGGTTGGGCTGGCGTTGAACTTTTGCATCATGCTGTTGCCGCCCGTTTACATGGCGCAGAATGATTACGGTTTGTGGAGAATCTTTTTGCTTTACTCCGGTTACGGCGGCTTGCTGCATCTGGGACTCGTTGACGGCGCGTTGATCCGCTGGGCTGGTCATTCGCCCGCAGATCGTCAAAGCGAGATTAACAGCAATTTTGCGTTTTTGATTTTTCAGCAAATCGCATTCGTTCTGGCGCTGGGCATCGCGGGCAGTTTGTTGTTCGGTAGATTTTTACCTTCGACGCTTGTGTGGGCGATGCTGATTTACGCTTTGCTCTCCAATCTGTTTTCCTTCTTTCAATACTGCCATCAAGCGTTCAAGTCGTTCGGGTATTTCGCGGCTTCAACGCTCGCAGGGCAAGGTGCTTTACTGTCGGGCATCGTGCTGCTCGGCGCGTCGCATCGCTTGACGGTTGGGAGCGGAATCTGTGTGTCGCTCGTGTCGGTTGTGGTCTCCGCTGCGGTTGCGCTCGCGCCGTTTCGCAAAGTGATAAGGATCGAGTTCGACGGTTTTGAAAGAATGTGGCGAGTCGGGACGGAGATGATTCAGCTCGGGTTTCTTTACCTTGCGGGAAACTTCAGCATGGTACTTTTCTTCGGTCTCGATAAAATCATCGTCAGCCAAGTTTATTCGCCGCAGAAATTCGCTTTGTATGCGTTTCCTTCGACGCTGCTCGGAACAATCTATTTGCTGGTTTCGGCTTTGACGACTGTTTCCTTTCCGCATTTGTCAGGCCGTTCAATCGAGGCGCAAACGAGCGCTTACGGGGCTGCGCGATCTTCGATTATCATCGCTTGGGGCGCATCGCTCGGCGGGTATTTTCTGCTCGCCGTAATCATCAAAATAGTTTTGCCTGCTTACGCAGACTCGCTGCAACTTTTAAGAATACTGTTGCTTTCGGTTGGCTTCGGCAGTCTGATTCGCTCGACGCATTACAACTACTATCGTATCGGCGGAGCGAAATCTTTGTACTTTCTTTCGAGCGGCATTTGTTTGTGTTTCTTTGCCGCATCGTTAATTTTTGTCACGAAGCGGGGCGGCAGTTTGGAGCAAATCGCTTGGTGTTCGGTGGGTGCGGCTTTCGTTTGGTTTTTCATCAACGAGTGGGCGCTCAGGAAATTTTTGCGCGCCCATTGGTGTTTGGAGATAGCGCGTCTGGTGGCGGGCGCGGCGGCGTTTGGGGCGTGCTTTTGGATGATTTCGGCGCTCGGCATTTCACCCGTTGTCGAATTGCTGCTTTACGTTGGCGCGACTTTGGTTGTTATCAGGACAATGTTTACAAGAGAGTTTCGCCGCGCGGCTTCGTTCGCGCTGCACAAATTGCGTTTGGCGCACGAGGCTGCTTGAAAGAAAGTGTGACCGGCTTGCATTTGATTTGCGCTTTAATCTTTTTGAGTTTGGCGGTGTTCGCGGTTCGATTCGCGCGGCACGCGACCGGGTCGTATGTTTCGCCCGTGACGATGTTTTGCGGTTTGTGGTTGTCGTCGCTCAGTTTTTTATACACTGATTTGGTTTATTACGAGCCGTTGGAATGGAGCGTTGCATTTGTCTTTCTGCTGAATGTGGTGCTGTTTGCGCTCGGCGGTTTTGCCGCAAGCGTTTTGATGAAGGGCAAAGGCACACAGGCAAATGCAAGAGGCGCGGTTCAGATCGGCGCGAGAGAATTGCGCGCGCTTCGATTGGCAGCTTTGATTGTTTTCCTTGTCGGGATGGCGGGAACGGTTTGGTACTACACTTTGCTGCACAAACTAATCGGCATTCAGTCTTTGTGGGAAAATCCGATGCTTGTTCGCTATGAAGAAAGCTACGGCGAGCTGAACCGCGTCGGGCTACCGGATTTGCTGCGAGCCTGTACGATCCCGAGCTTCATTTTGTCTTTAATCTACCTTCAATTTCAATACGCGCCGACGCGCAAATTCATCGGCATCGTGGCCTTAATCGCATTGCTGACGCTGCTGCCGAATTCGGGGCGCACGACTATCTTCAACGCGGCTTTATGGGGCGCGCTGGCGATTGTTTACACGCGCAAGATAGCGCAGAACGAATTGCACTTGCGTAAGAGCCACATCGTCTGGGCTGTGTGTCTCGCGCCTTTGATCTTGGGGTATTTTATTGTCACGACGACGTTGCTCAACAAGGGTTTTCAACAGGGCGAGTTCGGTCATCATTCGCAGTTGCCAGCGGCTTTAGCGTGGCTCGCCGATCCTTACTTCTACCTGACATCGCCTTTGATGGGCTTTCAGCAAATGATGCGTGCGCCGGATATTTTCGCCGGAAACGGTAATCTCACGTTCGGCGCGCTGTCCAGAATACTGAGCGAGATTGCGCCGCAAATTTTTCATTACCCGGAATACGTGCAGCCGTTCGTTTCAACTCCGACGCCGACCAATATGTACACCTACATGGACGTTCTTTTTCTGGACTTCGGTTGGTTCGGAACAATCATCATGCCTTTTGTGATCGGCGCGCTGACAACTTACGCTTATTTGTGGATGCAGCGTAACCCGTCATTGTTCAAGGTATACCTGACTTCGCTGCTCGGCTTGTGTGTGTTGTCCAGCACAACCGTTTATCGCTTCGGCACGTTCGGCACATGGCTGTGGATTGTAGTTGCCTTCGGCGCGCTTTCAATTTCAAGATACTTTGTGGCGGCGGGCGCGCTTTTGTCTCCGCCAAAAGAGCAAACGAACGGGCGCAGAAGTATGGCCTTGGCTGGCGTCCCTCACCGTCGCGCGCTTTGAAGCAGTGCTTGTCACTGAATTGATCTGTTTTTGGAGACGTTACCGATCCTTAATTTCGGAGGCGGATTATGAGCGAAATTGATCTTAGTATTTTCATCGTCAATTGGAACGGTGGCGAACTCTTAAGCGAGTGTGTCGCATCCGTTTATGCGACCGTGCAAAAGCATAGCTTTGAGGTGTTCGTTGTTGACAATGCATCATCTGACCGAAGCGCGCATGAACTGAAAGCGCGTCCTAACTTGCATCTCATCTTTAATGATTACAACGCGGGGTTTGCGGCGGCGAACAATCAAGCTTTTGCGCGCAGCAACGGGCGTTGTGTTTTGATGCTCAATCCTGACACGACTTCTTTGCCGGGCGCGCTCGATCATTTGATTGATTATTTGGACACGCACAAAGATGTGGCAGCCGTCGGGCCGCGCACCGTGTTTCCTGACGGGCAACTGCAACCGTCGTGCTCGCATTACCCGACTTTGTTCAATCAAAGCATGGAAGCTCTCGGCATCAATCGCGTGTTGCCCAACAGCAAGGTTTTCGCGCGCCCGACAATGACTTACTGGAAACACGATGCGGAGCGGCAAGTCGATATTATCAGCGGCGCGTGCTTGATGATTAGAAGAGATGCGCTTTCCGACGTTGGATTCTTAGATGAAAGATTTTTTGTTTATTACGAAGAAGTTGATTTGTGCTTGCGGCTTACGCAAGCGGGGCATTTGTGCATCTTCGTTCCGACGGCGCAATTAATGCACGAAGCCAATCACAGCACAAAGAAAAATCTCGACGTGAGAATCGTCACGCGCTACCGCAGCCTTCTGACGTTTTACGACAAGCATTACCCGCGCTGGCACGGCGGCGTTTTGCGCGGCCTGCTTTCCTTCGAGATGTTGTGGCGCATGGCGCTTTTGCATGTCGCCGGGCTTGGAACGTCGAGAGACGGGCAGCTCGAGCAAAACCGCAAACGCGAAACACTTGATCGTTGCAAACAAGTAATCAAAATGTGTTTGAGTTCAGCGAACAAAACGGGCGCGAAGGCAAGCCACATTAAGCCGACTCAAACGAGCGCGGCGCAAGCGGGTTCGATCAGCGCGAGCCGGAAGTAAGCCGTTTCAAAAAGCGAATTCGTCATATGTGTGGAATTTTCGGCGCTCTTTATCCTGACTCGAAGCTGCCTGCCGACACTGCGGCGCAGTTGAAGTCGATCCTACATCGCGGCCCCGATGAGCAAGGATATTGGAGCGACGGCCATGTTTTTTTAGGCAATTGCCGCTTGAGCATTATTGATCTGGCGGGCGGACACCAGCCGATCTTTAATGAAGACCGTACCGCGTGCATCGTTTATAACGGAGAGCTTTACAACTTCCGCGATCTGCGTCCGCAACTCGAAGCCAGAGGACATGTTTTTCAAACCGATACGGATACGGAAGTCATTCTTCACGGTTACGAAGAATGGGGCGTGGAGTGTCTCAAACATTTGAACGGAATGTTTGCGTTTGCGATTTGGGACGAGCCGCGCAAGCAACTCTTCATCGCCCGCGACCGGATCGGAGAAAAGCCGCTTTACTATTATCGAGACCGCGAGAAGCTGGTTTTCGCTTCGGAGATAAAAGCGATTCTGGCTGATCCGGCTGTTCCGCGAGATGTTCATTTGCAAGGTCTCGCCAACTACCTGACCTTCGGACGCGCCGCCGCGCCGCAAACGATTTACCAAAACATCTACAAGCTCCTGCCCGGCCATTATCTGCTGGCAAACAAAAACGGCATCGAGACAAAACAATATTGGGACATCGGCGTTGAGCCGCAAATATCGAGCGGTGAAAATTTAAGCGAAGCTGATTACGCGAAGAAGATTCTTGAGTTGCTCGATGACTCCGTGCAAAGGCGCATGATTGCCGATGTGCCGGTTGGCGCGTTTCTCTCCGGCGGCGTGGATTCGAGCGCCATCGTCGCGCTGATGAAGCGCCACGCGACGGGCGCGGTCAAAACCTTTTCGCTCGGATTCACAATCGGCGGAGCTTATAACGAGCTTTCCGAAGCCAAACAGGTCGCCGCCTTTTTGAACACGGAGCATCACGAACTTCAGGTCGAGCACGTTGATCTAATCGAGACGCTGCAAAAATTGATTTACCATTACGACGAACCGTTCGGCGATCCGGCAGGATTTCCCGTTTATCTTTTGAGTCGGTTCGCGCGCGAACACGTCAAGGTGGTGCTGGCGGGCGACGGCGGCGACGAATTGTTCGGCGGCTACCGGCGTTACGCCGCCGATCAAATGGCGACGATGTATCAAAGGCTGCCGTCGGCGCTGACAAACGGCGTCGTGCCGAATTTAATCAATAAGCTTCCGCGCTTGCGCCGCAGTAAACGCTCTCTTCAAGCTTTGACCATCGCTGATCCGGGCACGCGCTACGCCGCTTGGTTTCAAGTTTTCACGCCGGAGATGCAACGTCAGTTATTGCCGCCAAACGTATTCGGTGAAATCGCAGGCTACGATCCGACGCAAGCGTTTTCGCGCCACTATGACAAATTGAACGGCAACAGTTGCGCGGATCATCTTAATCGCTTGATGTACATTGACGTGAAGACTTTGCTCGCGGATACATACATGGAAAAAGTTGACAAAGCGATGATGGCGTGCAGCTTGGAAGGGCGCTTGCCGTTTCTCGATCACAGGCTTGTGGAGTTGGCTTTTCAGATTCCGGGTCATTACAAGATTCGCGGTTGGTCAACAAAGCGCATTCTGAAGCGCGCTGTCCGCGAGTTGATTCCACAGGAAGTCTTACAAAGGCGCAAGCACGGGTTTGCCGTGCCAACCGATCCATGGTTTCGCGGCGAGTTAAAGGATTTCACGTTTGAAGTTTTGATGGACGAGCGCACAAGGCGGCGCGGCTTCTTTGATTTGAATTTCGTGGAGCATCTCTGGCGCGAGCATTTACAAGGGCGCAATGTTTGGGATACGCAACTGTGGCTGCTTCTAAATTTCGAGTTGTGGGCGCGAACGTTTCTCGATAAACCCGTTTCGTAAAAGCGGCTGTGTGTTCGCGTTCAACGTAAATTTATTGTTTGAGAGGAGAAGGTATGAAAGGCGTAGTATTGGCGGGCGGGCTTGGTTCACGCTTGCGCCCCTTAACATCCGTAACGAACAAACACTTGTTGCCGGTCTATGACCAGCCGATGATTTATTATCCCATTCAAACTTTGGTTAACGCAGGCATCAACGACATTATGATTGTCACAGGCGGAAACAGTGCCGGAGATTTTCTGAAGCTCTTGGGCAACGGCAAAGCCTTCAATCTACAGCATCTCAACTACACGTATCAGGAAGGCGAAGGCGGCATCGCCCAAGCCTTGTCTTTAGTCGAGCATTTTGCGGCGGGCGATCCCGTTTGCGTTGTGCTCGGCGATAACATCATCGAGGGCAACATACGGGCGGCTGTTCGTGCGTATCGTCATCAAGGCGGCGGCGCGAAGATTTTGTTGAAAAGGGTACACGACCCGCAACGCTTCGGCGTCCCTGAATTGGACGGTCGCAGGGTCGTGCGAATCGAAGAAAAGCCGGATGCGCCGAAATCCGATTACGCGGTGATCGGCATTTATATGTATGACCGGGAAGTATTCGACATCGTGCGAACATTGAAGCCTTCGGCGCGCAATGAGTTGGAGATTACGGATGTCAACAACGCTTACATCGAGCGCGATGAATTGACGTGGGACGAATTGGAAGGCTGGTGGACGGATGCCGGAACATTCGAGAGTTTGTTGCACGCCTCGAACTTGGTGGCTGAAACGGGCGCGAACAAATTGAATGAATTGAATCACGCAGTTACCGTTTAGCCGCAAAGCGAACGATGAAGGCTAACACAGATAAAAGCTAACATAGATGGCGACCATCTCAATTAACGCTGCGGACTCAAGCGCTTTGCGATCAATCGGCGTGCGCGTCGGGCGCGTGCTGAATCCTTTAATCTACGTTTGTTTGCTTATCCTCATTGTTCTGACGGCGATTCCATACGGAACGGTTGATCCGCTATCGGAAGCGATCTTTGAATGCGCGATTTTTGCGCTCGGCGTGTTGTGGATTATCGAAGGTTATTTGAGCGGCTCGTGGCGCTTGGAAAAGTTGTCGCTGCTCGCACCGATGCTTGCTCTCGCCGCGCTTGCTTTTCTTCAAACGCTTCCTTTGTTTACGCAGGACGGCACGCGCGTGAGCAGAGCTTTGAGCGCGGATCAATACGAAACGTGGCTCTTTATCTACAAGCTGCTCGCGCTCATCCTCACGCTCGAACTGCTGCTTCGTTACACGGACAGCCGCCGTCGTTTGCGCGCGCTGATTTACGTCGTCATCGGTGTGTGCGTGGCAAGTGCGGCTTTCGGCATTCTGCGACAGGCGCTGCAGCAACAGCCGGGCGGCGACGGGTTCCTTGCGTCTTATTTGAAAAAAGGCGAAGGCTACGGGCAGTTTGTCAATCGCAATCACTTCGCGTTCCTGATGGAAATGGGTCTTGGATTGGCGTTGGGTTTAATTGTGAGAGGCGGCGTGCGGCGTGATCGCGCGTTGATCTTTTTGACCGTCGCGGTGCTGCTCTGGACGGCGCTCGTTTTATCGAACACGCGCGCAGGCATCTTCAGTATGCTGTGCCAATTGCTCTTTATAGGATTGCTGCTCAGCCTGACGCGCTCTGTGCGAACGACTGATGCAGAGAAGGCGCGCGCGAAGAAGTCTGCGCACTGGCGCGTTGATCGTTTCTTTGCCGCGCGAATAATTCTGGTCGTGTGTCTCGTTGCGGCTGTGTCGGGCATGGTCGTGTGGATTGGCGGCGATCCTTTGGCGAATCGCATACAGGGAGACGCGAGCGCAGAGGAACCGAGTCCGCGCTCTAATACTGATCGCGTGGACATCTGGCGCGCGACATGGCATTTAATCAAAGATCACCCGATTGCCGGAGTCGGCTTCGGCGGCTACCTCGCAAGCATCGGACAGTACCACGACGCATCCGGTGTTTTGACGCCGCATCAGGCGCATAACGATTATCTTGAATTGCTGGCGGGCGGCGGCATCATCGGCGGCGCGATAGGCATTTGGTTCGTTCTCGCGCTCATCAAAAATTTGCGCGAGCGTTTGCGCTTGACTGACTCTCTGCGCCGCGCCGCATGTTTCGGCGCGCTCGCCGGGATTTTCGCCGTCGCCGTTCACAGCTTTGTTGATTTCGGACTTCACATCACCCTCAACGCGCTCGTTCTCGCCGCTTTGATCGCTATCGCTACAACTGATATTAGCGGCGAAGATAAACGTGCGCACAGCGAAGTTTAGCGTTATGAACAGCTCGTAAATGTTCGCGCGTGGATGGTCTTTGCGAACATCTTTGCGGGTACGGGGTGACCAAAAAATAACCTGTTTGCGCTATGTAAAAGTCGTTGCTTTGCACGGCACGCGCTACTACAATTCGAGCCAAGCTTTTCTCTGCAGCGCAGTCAAAAGAGATTGATTCCCGTGAAACGTGTTCCCCAACTTGAAGGAGAGTTTGATATGTTTTCAAAATGGCAGAAAGATAAAATAGTCGCCGTTGCCTTAGTGATGATCTACTGTGTCGTTTCGATTGTCACGGTTTCAGCGAGCATGGGCAATCCGCCTTTGGCTGTACCAGCGAATGCCAACGGCAGTTGTCCTTCCGGTTACGTCCCTGATCCGGGTGCTTCGGCTAGCACAAAATGTCGTATCTCGTCCTATAATCCCGGAAGGAGCGCGTGCCCCTACAATTACGAACGAGACGATAAGACAGGCCGGTGTGAAATTGATTCGGTTGGCCCGGACAAAGACAAGAAATGTCCGAGCAGCCCCTCGATGTTTTTTGAGGCATCTTCCAAACGGTGCAAAGTTTGTCACGCTGACAGAGGCGACCGCGATCCAAGCCCACACGGTAAAGATAAAGATGATCACGGTAAAGACAAAGATGATGATGACAAAAATAAGCCGAAGAAGTGCCCGTGAGCAATCCACAAGCGCGTATTAAATTTATTTCGCAACAAATTTAAAAACGCAACGTAGATTGTTTTTGTTTCACTTCGCCCCCAGCAACGTCTTTGCGCCCTTCGATAACCAGAAGGGCGCAAAGCTTTATCAAATGCCCGCGCCTTTAACACGGAGAAGCTTTGCGACATGCAATCACTTAGATTCACCGCCCCGCGCTTCTTCGGGTTTATTCGCTGAAACGTCTAATCCTTTCAAACACGCCGCAGCACTCCATGCGTTCTATCGTAGCCGCCTTTATCTTGATTTTACTTTCATGCGCGATGTGGGCGGCGGCGCGCGCCGGATATTCGCGCTCGCTTGCGTCTGAGGCCGTCAACACAGCGCGGCTCGAAGCGGCGAACAATGCGATTCAACTTTCTTCGTCAGACCCGGAAGCTTATCTTGCGCGTGCCGTCGTGCTGTGGAACTCGCAGCGTTACGATGAAGCTTACAAAGATTATGAGAGCGCGATTGCTTTGCGCCCGAATGATTATTATTTGTGGTTCAGGCACGGCTACGCGCATTATCTCGTCAACGATTATCAAGGCGCATCGCCGCTTTTCAAAAACGCGGCAGAGCGTGCTCCCTATTACGCGCAGCCTCATTGGTTGCTCGGCAAAACTCTTTTGAAGCTTGGACAGCGCGAAGAGGCTTTTGCGGAACTCCGTCGCGCCGCCGCAAGCAATCCCGTTTATCTGGCGGACGTTATAAGTCTTGCTTTTGATTCATACGACAGAGATGTGCAGAAAGTGCAACGACTCATCAACCCGCAAACGCCCGCAGAGCGTTTGACCTTCGCTTACTTTCTGGTTAATCAAGGAAAAGCTTTCGACGCCGTTCAACTCTTTCGCACAATCGACGACGTGTCCGAGCAAGATCGCCGCGAGTTTGTCGCCGAACTGATTAACGCCAAAGCGTTCGCGGAAGCTTACGAAGTGTGGTCGAAAAAACGTGATGTAGGGAATCGCGCCACCGGAATCATAAACGGAAGTTTTGAAGATGAGATTGTTTTGAGCGATGCGAACTTCGGTTGGCAAATCGCGCAAAGCATGGAAGGAGTGCGAGCTTTTCGTGACGCGACTGAGCCGCACAACGGACTTCGCAGCTTACGCATTGATTTTGAGGGCGATTCAAATCCGTCTGCACCCGTCGTTTCGCAAATCGTGCTCGTCAAACCAAACAATCGTTACCGTTTGACTTTTGCGGCGCGCTCGCAAGAACTGGTGACGCTCGGCGCGCCCGTCGTAGTCGTCGCCGACGCTAACAATGATGAGCGAGTTTTGGCTCAATCAAACGCTTTGACAAACAAAAATAGCAACTGGCAAGACTACACAACACAGTTTGCGACAAACGCTGCGACACAAGCCGTCGTTATCAGCATCAAGCGTCAAAGTTGTTCTGCGAGCGGTTCATGTCCGGCCTTCGGGCATATCTGGTTCGATAAATTTTCTTTGGATTCGTTATAACCGAACTTCATTTCATTGAATCGAGAGCAAGCGCACTGATAGCAAAGGCGACAATGCAAAAAACCTTGGCCGCTTTGTCGAAGCAACATAAGAGATTCGGCATCAGCATTTTTATTTCGTGTTGCCTTGGCATGTTTCCCGCCTGCGTCTCGCCTGTCGCCGCGCAAATCGTTTCATACTCGCGGCAAGATATGGGCGTGAGCGTGTGCGGTCAAAACGGCTCGCGTCTCTACGGAGTTAATCAAACGAGCGGTCACTGGGTTTATTCAGATAACAACGGCGATTCGTGGATTGATGTTGTTTACTCTGCCGTTAATAATCCGGCAAGCGGTGTCATTCAACTTGTTTTTCATGGCGGTTATATGTTCGCCGTCACAGACAACGGAAAGATTTACCGCAACCAAATTAATTCATTCAATAACTGGACGAATGTTAGCGTGCCCGCGCTGCCCGCGAACACAGCCGGGCGTGTTGACGAACTTGCCTCCAACGGCACGTATCTTTTTTACGGAAACTACAACGCAGACCCGCACAATCCGGGCGTTGGCGCGCGCGTTTACAGAAGCGCCGACAACGGCACTTCCTGGGCGCAAGTTTTGAACGCTCCAAACGGGCGACACGTTCACGCCGTCGCCGTCGATCCTGCAAACCCAAACAACATCTTCGTCACCATCGGCGACGCGAATTATTTTGACGAGGGATTGTGGTATTCAGGAAGCGCGGGAGAGGCGAACTCCTTCAGACATTTATCTTCCAATCGCTACGGCATAGATATGGCGTTTCCGCTTATCGTGCCGGGCAATGTGCCGCGTCGTTTGTTAATGGAAGGCGACGGGCTTAATCAGCCGCACATCATATCGTACAACTTGGATTTGCTCGGCTCAACGAACATCACGGAAGCGGTTGTCATACCTGACACACATCCGGCGGATAACGGCAGTTCATGGACGGGCACGGCGCGCGGGATAAGGCTTGCCGCCGAGGGCAATCTCTTTTGGATTTCAACCGGAGAAAACGGCAGCGCTGGCACACGCAGCGGCATCTGGTTCGCTCAAGGCCCGCTATTCAACAACCCTACACTACTCGAAGAAATCACAACGACATGACCTGCTAACTATGGAAAAACCTATGAGTCGGGAATGTATTTGATTAATGGACGATACCGTATGGAGCATCCTTTGTACGCTTCGACGCCAACGAGCGAGATAGACCTTACGGAATTTTTCGTGCGCCAGCAGTACCTTGATTTTCTAAATCGCGAGCCGGATCAAAGCGGCTTCAACTATTGGACAGCTCAGATTTCAAGCTGCGCCAAAGACGACACGCGTTGCACGAGCGCACGCCGCATCGCGGTTTCGGCTGCCTTCTTCATCGAACAAGAGTTTCAGCAAACCGGCAACTTCATTTACCGTTTGTACAAAGCGTCTTACGGCACGGTGCCGGGCTACGCAAACTTTATGACGGAACGCAGCCGCATTAGCAGCAACGCGAATCTGCAAACAAGCAAAGAAGCGTTTACGAACGAATGGGTTGCGCGCAACGCTTTTCTGCAAGCTTATCCTTCATCGCTGACGCCGGAGCAATTCGTTAACCGCTTGTTCGATACGGCGCAACTTGCGCCTTACACGCAAGAGCGACAGCAAGAAATCGCTGCCATGACAAATTATGGCGAGACACGTGCTTCTGTGCTACGCGACGTTGTCGAAATTCAGAAATTCAAAGACCGCGAATATAATCGGGCGTTTGTCTTGATGCAGTATTTCGGTTATCTCCGGCGCGATCCAGACCAAGCGGGTTACGACTTCTGGATCGACATCCTGAACAACAAAGTGCCGGGCAATTTCAGAAGTATGGTCTGTGCATTTCTGACTTCAGCCGAGTATCAAAAGCGATTCGGTTCGATCATATCTCACACTAACGCCGATTGCGGAAACTAAACCAATCTACTTTCTGCATCTCTGCTCTAAAGGAAAAATGCCTTGGGAATAGATGATGACGAAGCGCGGCACGAGTTCACAGGCTACGAACTGCCTGCATGAAATCTTTAATCTTGCGAACTTTTGAAGCCTTGGAAGTTTTAAGATTCTGCTCGATGGAAAAGCCGGAAAAGAAGGTTGCAACAATTTCCGCCAGCGCTCCGGCGGGCATTTTAGTTTTTTCAACCGCAATGTTTTTTTCAAATATGCGCTTAAGCTGAACTTGGTTTTTAGAGATTATTTCACGCGCTTCCGGCGGCAGTATTTTCAGTTCGCGCATCGAGCTTACGCATAAACAACCCTGTTCGCCCGACCAGCCCTGAACGGCGAGTTTGAAAAAGCCTTCAATATTATTCCAACCCAGCGGTTCTTTATTCAAAATCTCCACGCCTTCACGACAGGAGTAATAATAACGAAGACTCGATAAAAAAATGTCGTCTTTATCTTTGAATTCGGCATACAGCGCGGACTTGTTGACCCCGGTGGCCTTTTCCAAATCCTGTAAGCCGGTGTCGGCAAAGCCGCGCTTCCAAAAAAGCGTCATCGCTTTCTTCAGCACATCGTCACGATCATATTTTTTTGGCCTGCCCATATCGTTAAATGTAGCATATTGAACCGTACAGTTCAATATCTGCTGGTAATTCCCGTTTGGATAGTCTATATTAAACCGTCTGGTTCAATAAGATGTGTGAATTAAGAGAAGAAGGTCGGCGACAACGGGTCTGCGGCTGATTTCTTTTCCGCTTATAGTGTGTCACTGGTTGGGGTTTGCGAACTTGCAGCATGAGCTTCGTCCCGGCGTCAGCTTAGGCTTTATCACCGGGCAGGCCGCAATGAGAAAAGGGAGAAAAGCTCCGCGTGTTGAATGGCCTGTCCCTCTTTCCACAACTTATCTATACTGGCGCGAATCAAGGGAACAACTATTATGACAATTATCTGCACACATCTCGATTCAATCAAAGATGTTTCACCGGTTACCCAAGGCTGCGAGGAATGCTTGCGCGCAGGAGACGAATGGGTGCATCTGCGTTTGTGTTTAATCTGCGGTCATGTCGGCTGCTGTGATGACTCGAAGAACAGACATGCGACGAAGCATTTTCACGCAACCGAACATCCCATCATTCAGTCGCTGGAACCGGGCGAGGATTGGCGCTGGTGTTATGTTGACCGGACGCTGCTTGAGCAAGCGTCGGAATCCGTCAACGAGGAGTCGGCGGATTCCCGGCATACGGCTATGATAGACACTGTGCCGCTGCCTCCAATTTTAATGAATGAGCTGTCTCCGCTGCGAAACTTTTCCAATGCGAATGACGGTTCAGCACGCGCGCGTCGTGATGGCAATGTTCATGTCAAAGGCGCATTCAAGACTATCTGCGGCAAGGTGCGACACTGCAACAGAGAAAATCTTGAGCCGGTGATCGAGCTGGCTGTCGAGATCGCACGCGAAGGGCGCGAGGGTCGCCGTATCGGAACGCTTTTCACTTTCGGCGATGCGAACGCGGTAATGGAGCGCTCGCGCCCGCTCATACTCGATCCGCTTGCCGGACATTCCGACGAATCGAAAAACATCAGAGATCAAAATCTGCGCGGCACGATCAAAGAACTCGCACAACTCGACGGCGCTTTTATCATTTCGGACAAAGGCGTTGTTGTCTCGGCTTGCCGTTACCTTGACGCAGTCGCGTCGGATGTCGTGCTACCTTTCGGGCTTGGCAGCCGCCACGTCGCGGGCGGCTCGATCTCGCAAGCGACGGATGCGGTCGCCATTGTGGTTTCGGAAAGCTCGATGGTGAGAGTGTTCGACGACGGCAAGATGGTCGCCGAAATCATTCCCGAACTGTGGTTGATGGATCGCTACAATGTGCAACTCCAAACTCCTTACAAAGAAGAGCGACAGGGCGACCTCGCCGTGCTCGTTTCAGAAACGTAATTGCCGGATCGGATCAAATGTTTAGAAACAATACTGCTGCTCGATTCCGCTAACACGGGCAGTGAGGGATTGCTGCTCGTCAACCACCGGGTTCGCTCATCTACAACAAGACGTTGACTGCTAAAAAAGCGAAAGAGTTGTTGAGTGCTGCTTGAAATTAAGGAGCCTATGTAATGAGTGATAACAACAGTCGGAGAATTGCATTGGTGACGGGCGCGAACAAAGGCACAAGGATGGCGTCACAAGCGGCGCAATCGGCGTTCATGTGTAGATTACGACGTTCCTGACATGGCTAATATCAACACACAGCCCTGCAATGAAGGAGCGATCCGGTCAAAGGAGGCCACTGCTCTTTGTAGCAAGTCCGCCGGGCGTTGGGTTTTGGCGGCAACAATCTTAGGTTCGAGCATGGCCTTCATTGACGGCACTGTAGTCAACGTGGCTTTACCCGCCTTGCAAACCGATCTCGGCGCGATAGTCGCAGACGTGCAATGGGTCATCGAAGCTTACGCGCTTTTTCTCGCCGCGCTCTTGCTGGTGGGCGGCTCGCTCGGCGATCACTATGGGCGCAGGCGGATGTTTGCCGCAGGCGTTGCACTCTTCGCTTTAGCTTCGGTGTGGTGCGGCCTCGCGCCGAATATCATGCAACTCATCTTCGCGCGCGGCGTGCAGGGAGTGGGCGCGGCGCTGCTCGTGCCGGGAAGTCTGGCGATTATCAGCGCCTCGTTTGGCGAAGCGGATCGCGGGCAAGCCATCGGAACGTGGTCTGGCTTTAGCGCCATCACCGCCGCCATCGGGCCGGTCATCGGCGGCTGGTTGATCGAACACGTTTCGTGGCGGGCAGTCTTTTTCATCAACGTGCCGCTGGGCGTGATCGTCATTATCTTAGCCTTCCGGCATGTGCCGGAAAGCCGCGATAAGGATGCGACGCGCGGGTTGGATTGGCCCGGCGCTGGCCTCACCACCTTCGGACTCGGCGCACTCGTTTACGGTTTAATCGAATCCTCCACTTTAGGCTTCAATCATCCGGCGGTGCTCGCGGCGCTGATCGGAGGAACGCTTGCGCTCTTGCTGTTTCTCTTGGTCGAGTGGCGCTCGCGCAATCCGATGGTGCCTCTGTCGCTCTTTCTCTCAAAGAATTTTAGCGGAGCAAACCTACTGACGCTGCTTTTGTACAGCGCGCTGAGCGTCACCCTCTTCTTCTTTCCGTTGAATCTGATTCAGGTGCAGAATTATTCGGCGACGGCAGCCGGAGCCGCCGTGCTACCCTTCGTCCTCATCATGTTTCTGCTCTCGCGCTGGTCGGGCGGACTCGTGAAGAGTTACGGCGCGAAGCTGCCACTGGTAATCGGGCCGGTCATCGCGGCGCTCGGTTTCGCACTCTTCGCTCTGCCCGGTGTCGGAGGCGGCTATTGGACGACGTTTTTTCCGGCTGTCGTCGTACTCGGGTTAGGCATGGCGACGAGCGTCGCGCCGCTCACAACGACGGTGATGAATGCGGTGAAAGGTGATCATGCGGGCATCGCATCGGGCATCAATAATGCCGTGTCGCGCACCGCCGGGTTGCTCTCCATCGCGGTGCTCGGCATCGTGATGCTCCACGCCTTTAATCATCAGCTTGACCGGCGCTTATCACGTCTTGAGATAACACCGGCTGACAAACACTCGCTGGATAATCAGCGCGCCAAGCTAGCCGGAGCGCAAGTCCCTGAAACTCTTGAAGCGGCGTCGCGAATGAAGTTGCAAAGCGCAATCAACGAATCGTTCATCTCAGGCTTCCGCGTGGTAGTGATGATTGCAGTCGGGCTTGCGCTCTTGAGTGCCGCGAGCGCGTGGCTGCTGATCGAGGGTAAAAAATACCGGTTGCCCGATGAAGTACGATCACGGCGGGTACAATAATACATTGCCGAAACACCGGCTGATAAAGTATTAAATGAATGATCGAACCAGATCGAACATGAGCAAGAAGCCACGTCCAAAGAATGATGCGGCGCAATAACTTTTCGATAAATTTTACACGAGGAGAATCATTGTGGGTTTCAATCAATATCACGAACCGGCGAACGAATTGTCGGAGAAGACGCGCACCTTCGCGCGCATGATCGCGTCGCTCACCGAAGAAGCCGAAGCGATAAATTGGTATGAGCAGCGCATCAGCGTTGAAAAGAATGCAGAAGCCAAAGCGATTATGCAAAACGCGCAGAAAGAAGAGTTCAAGCATTTTGGCATGGATTTAGAATTCCTGCTGCGACGCAAACCGCAGTGGCGCAAAATCCTGCAAGAGATACTTTTCAAAGAGGGCGACATCGTCGAGCACGGCGAGCAGGCTGAAGAAGACGCCTGATAGGGTTGTTCAGGTCGTTGCGCTTTGTTTCGCCACCCATCGAGATGGAAAGCGGCGTTACGTTGTCGTCATGCAGGCGACGAAATACCAACTGCTTTCACCCGCGAGCTATCACTAATTCAACGCTGATGATATAAAGCGGAGCACCTCCTCCAGTGTGAGTCTTTGTTAGACTCAGTTGTGGATTATGCAATCGCCAAAGGAGGCACCCCCAATGACAGTATATATCGGAGTTGATCTTCATGCG
>JAABUM010000712.1_pt1 | contig 55309 bp, 50 predicted proteins | sample 5559161 | NCBI WGS metagenome assembly JAABUM01 (sample SAMN10711868, study PRJNA513369) | rock metagenome | isolation source: Antarctica rocks | place: Antarctica: Victoria Land, Siegfried Peak nord
GACATCGCTCTGCGCCGAACTCACCGACACCCACACCCGCTACCCCGGCACCAACCTGAAGATCGCCTACAGCGTCAAACCCCACCCCTGACACGCAAGATCCAACTCACCATGTCAGGAGTTCTGGGATCAGGCCCGTCGGCGGGTCGCCGTCAGGGTGACGGCCACGAGCAGTACGACGCCGGCTACCAGCCCGAGCAGCCGTCCAAGGGACAGCCCGCCCGTCGTAGGCGGGTGCGCTCCGGGCAGCCGTACGAGGGCGTACTCGCCCAGCCCGTGCCACCGGGCGCTGAGCACGTCCTGACCGCTGCGTGAGCTCGCGAGCCGGGTCCAGGTACTGCCGGGCCGGTCCCGGTGCACCACGACCGGGTCGGGCTCGGTCATGACGGCCGCGCGCAGGAACAGCAGGACCTGTCCCGGTCCGGCCTGCGCCCGCCGGCTGGCGGACAGGCGGTAGACGTTGCTGTCCAGAGCCCCGTCGCGGGGCCTGTCGACGGGGGCGACCGGATAAGCCCGGACGGTCGCCGCGTCGCCACGGCCCTGCAGGGCGGCGGCGTCCGCGTCGACCTGGACCTGCGGCCCCTGCTCGGCCGAACGCAGCTCGAAGGCGGTCGACCGGCCGCCGGGCAGGGCCACCGTGCGCTGCACCGCACTGGGCGCGGGAACACCGCCGACATAGCGGTACGGGTCGTCGGGGAAGCCCACCCCGTCGTAGAGGGTGGCCCGTCCGCCGCCGGCCAGGAAGCCGACGACGACTAGCGCGGCGGCGGCCGACCAGCGACGGACGGCACGGCTCATCGCCACTGCACGACGGCCGCGGCGGCCGGTTTGTCCTTCGCCGGGTTGCTTTCCTGCACCAGCGGCTGGGCGATGAGGTAGAGGCTGAAGGCGGTGTAGGCGACCATCGCGACCAGCCACGGGTACTCACTGCGACGGCCCCGGCGCTCGTCCCGGGCGCCGCCGGCCAGGTGCCGGTGGGCCAGCACGACTGCCACGACGTGCACAGCAACGATGACCACCACGCCCAGGTACCAGTAGAAGGCGCTCGGCAAAAAAGTGTGGTTGGGCTCGTAGGTGTCGTTGAACGGGTACGGCAGGTGGATCGGCCAGGACTCCATTCCGACGGGGTTGCCGATCAACGGCAGCATCAGCTGGCTGTTGACCAGCAGGTACGCCGCGTTGTGCGCCAACAGGTAGCCGAAGGCGATCGGCACCAGGCTCGGCAGCAAGCCGCTCAGGGCCGCCCGCGGCCCGGAACGAATCCCACCGGCTCGTACCGCGGCCAGGGCGAACAGCCCGAAGACCAGGCAGATCACGGCGGTCAGGACGACGAAACTGATCGTGCGCAGGTCCTCCACTCCGGCCGCGTCCGCGCCGGTGCGGGCCCGCTCGAACGAGCTCCACTGCGGGGTCGCCAGCAGGCCGTCGAAGTTGACGCTGATCAGCAGCAGCATCACAAAGGTGACCCGGCTGGCGGTGCGCTCAAAGGGCACGACGAGCCCGCCGGCGAACCCGCGCCGCCCATGCCCGCCGAAGCGGAAGTACCCCAGCCGCCCCCAGGTGGCGAACAGGACGCTGAACACCTCGCCCCGCTGCAGCCACTGCTGCCCGACGAGCAGGCCCAGGAACAGGTTCAACACGGCGTACAGGACGAAGCCGAGCCCGATCACGTGCGGCTCGGTCGCGGTCAGGTTGAAGATGAGCTCGCCGCAGGCCAGAGCGAAGAACAGCACGACCGCCGGCCACCACCGCAGTCCCCGCGGCCAGGCGAGCGGCTCGGCGCGGCCCAGCACGGCCCGGCGCAGCCCCGGGCGGTCGGTCAGGCGGGCGAGGTTCGCGAACGGGTTGACCGTGCGGGTCCAGTCACCGAGCAGCCCGCAGGACAGCGGTACCGCGATCCACACCAGCAGCCAGAACGTCGTGGGGACGATGTTCTCGGCCACCACGTTGCTGCCCAGCAGACCGGCCAGGGTAAGCAGGACGAGCACGACCAGGCTCACCGTCGCCCAGGACGGGCTGAGCCGGGTGGCCGGGGCGCGGTCGGGAAGTGTCTGGTCACTGCGGGCAGCGGTGACCGTCCGGGGCAGGACGAGCAGGAAGGACAGGACGACGACGGCGGCGCCGCCGAGGACGAACAGGGCGAGCGGGATGGGCAGGTCGTAGCGGGCGCCGAAGGCGTGCGCCAGCACAATAGGTGCGTTGCGGGGCATGGGAGGTCCTCAAGGACGAAGGGCGGGCGGGAGGCGTGGCGCGTCAGCAGGACGCGGGCACGGCCTCCGGCGGACCCCGTCGCGCGGGGGTAGGCCCGCGCCAGTCCACCGGCCGGACGACCGGACGGCGGCGCAGGACGCCCTGCGCGCTGGGCCGGGTGGGCACGACCAGGGCGGGGAGCACCAGCAGGCGAAGGACGTGCCCGGTTGCCCGCCGTACGCGCTGCGCGGCCCAGAGCGAGGCGTCGCCCGCGTGCAGGAGGGCGGCGGTTCCCAGCACCGCCGCGGCGTGCCAGAGCACGGCGGGCAGGGAGACGGTCAACAGCGCATCGCCGCACAACGCCGTGAGCACCAGGTGGACGGCGAGCTGGGTGCCGCTCAGCCAGCCCAGCAGCACGGTGGCGCTGCGCTGCTCCGCGGTCACGGCCCAGGCAGCCGGGGCGCAGAGCAGGCCCGCAGCCGTGGTGCCGCGTGCGTCCAGGCAGCCGGCGGACAGCGCGTGCGCCGCGAGCGCGACGGCCGCCGCCGCCGCGGCCAGGACAGCGACCCGGGCAACGTGCAGCCCCACCGGCTGCCGTGCGACTACCTGCACGCCAGCAGCCTACGGCCGGCGGGCGGCGGGCGGCGGTGCGACGTTGCTTCCCGAGGCGGCTCAGGACGCCTCCGGGGAGCACCGTTGTTGGCTCGCCTCCCGGGACAGCTGTCGGGCCATCAGCGGTCGACTGTTGGCGTGGGGTTCGTCGGAGGCTGCCGAGGACGCGGTGCCGGTCTGCGGCCGAGCGCTGGGATACCGGCGTCAGCCCACCGGACTGGCGCACGGGCCGGGCACGGGACAGGCGCCGGGCCGGTCACACCGCGACCGGCTCCTGGACCGGCCGGGCCCGGCTGAGTCCGGGCTGGTCGCGCGCGGTCAGCAGGCCGAAGACGACGCTGAGCGTCCCCCAAAGCAGCGTGCTGGTCGCCAGGGCCAGCAGCCGGAACTGCCACAGCAGGCCGGCCGGCACCGTGAGGGCGTCGGAGTTGGCCGGCAGCACGAACGTCAGCGCGACGGTCGCCAGCACGACCGCGGTGACCGCGAGCTGCCGTGGCGGCTCGGAGGCGCCGCGCCGGTGCAGGTCCCGGAAGACCTTGTTCGCCAGGGCCGCGCTGATCACGCCGATCACGACGGCCGCCAGGTAGGCGTGGCTGCGCTGGTCGATCGTCCCCGGGTCGCCGACGCCCGGCGGGTTCGCCGGGTAGCGCAGGAAGGGCACCAGGTAGACGCCGAAGAACGCGCTGGCACCCAGGGCGAGGCTGTTGCGCCAGCCCTCCGGCTGGTCCTGCCGGCGGTGCAGCACCGCGAACAGCACCGACAGCAGTACGCCGAACGCGATCCCGGTCCCAAGCGCGGCGACGAGCAGCCCGAGGTGCTGGGTGTGCCGGCTGAAGACGTCGACGTGGTGCTCGACCGGCAGGCCGGCCGCGGCGGCGCGGGCCTGCTCGGCGTCGGTCCGGGCGGACTCCAAGCGCACGGCCCGGTCCATCAGGGGTTCGGCGAGCAGGTAGGCGAAGACGCCGGTGACGGCGCCGGCGATGGCGCCGGCCGTCGCGCCGTGTTTGAGCGTGCGGAGAAGGTTCACCTGCTCGGCGCTCAGTGGCAGGGCGCGCCGAGCAGGTGGCGCCCGTCGTGAGCGAACTCGTGGATGTAGTTGGCGGTCGTCGCGACCTTGCCCAGCACCGGGGACAGGAGCATGCCCTGGTCCAGGAACACCGCGTACAGGGTCAGCAGCGCAAGCAGCACCGCGGCGCCGGTGACCGTGACGGCCAGGGCGTGCTTGCCGGCGGTCCCGACCTGAGGGACGGGAAGGGTCGAACTGGGGACGAGCGCCATCGTGGTGCCTCCTTCGGGGTTTCCACGCCCCGGTCGGTGAGGGGGACGACGGGTCAGTTCCTGACTCACAGCCCGGCTGGGCCGATCACAGTGGCGGGACCGTCCCGGAGTCGCACCGGGTTCCTGCACACCGTCGTCCTGAGCACCGGACTCTGGCCTCTGCGCACCCTTCGGTCAAGCAGCGGGACCGCTCAGTGCTGGTCGGCGAAGATGGCTCTGGCCTCCCGCAGCCCGTAGAACACGACGACCAGGCCCGCGAGCGGATCCGCCCAGCCTGGCCCGAACGCAGCGTTCAGCACCAGGCATCGTCGCCTTAGCCTGGATCCACCGTCTGGTGATCGCGGAGGCTTCTGGGCCGGCGGCGGAGTCGTTGCCCGCTTGAGGGCGTGCGTGTGTGCCCGGGCGGGCCGGGTGGTCTCCACGTTCTGTTCCTGGTTGGTCCTGGCGGACGGGGTGGTTGGGTCAGGCCGCGAGGGGTGGTCCTTCTCGGGCGGTGGTGGCCATCTGCGTCCAGGCGGTCTCCCAGGGCCAGTGGACTGGCAGGTGCAGCACGAGCTTGCGGGCGGAGCGGGCGAGCCGGCCTGGGACGTTGATCAGCTGCGCCCGGATGGTGCCGGTGGTGGCTTTGGCGTGGAAGGCCGAGGCGAGGACACCGGCGGTGCGGGTGAGGTTGTAGGCCATCGCGGCGCAGACCACCCAGGCGCTGTTCGCGGCGAACGAGCCTGAGGGCAGGTGCGCCAAGGGTCCGTGCTTGAGGTCGGCGATGACCTGCTCGACGATCGCGTGGGCGCGGTGGGCCTTTTCGGCTTCGAGCATCGGCAGTGGGCTGTTGGTGAACACTGCGTGGTAGCGGTAGACGGTGAACAGCGGGCTCTGATGGGCGGGGTTGACGTCCGGGACGCGCCGCACGATCAGCCGGGCGGTGACCTGCTTGGCTTTGGCTTTGGACGTGAACGCCGTGAAGGCGATCTCGGCGACCTCAGCCTCGCTGATCCACTGGTGGGAGTCCTCATCCCAGATGGCGTTGGTGTACTTGATCGGTGTCCAGGCATCCTCAGCGATGCTCTCGATCTCCTTGCGGACGGGGGGAAGCTGCCGGGCGGTGATCGAGAAGCAGGCCTTGCGGCGCAGCGCCGAGGCGATCACGTCGGACTGGTAGAAGGCCGAGTCGGCCCGCAGCACCAACGTCCCGGTCGCGCCGCACGAGCGGGCGGTGATCAGGGTGTCGGCGACGAACCGGTGGGCGCCCTTGGCGCTGTTGGTGGAGCCCTTGCGGAGCCGGGCGGCGGCGATCACCGGCCGACTGTTGGGGGTGCTGATGATCCCCAACAGCACGTTCAGCCCTTTCACGCCGGTGTAACCCCGGCCGGCGCCCTGTTTGGCGTAGCCGAACGTGGGCTTCACGGTGTCGTCGATGTCGACGTAGCTGAGCTGGTGCGCACCGGGCAGCAGCGGCGCGGACGTGCACAGGTTCGTCAGCAACCGGGAGGCGACCGCGTCGAGCTGCCGGACGTGGCCGAAGGTGAAGGTGCGTAGGAACGTCCCGAGCGTCGAGGGAGCCCGGACACCGGTGAACAACCGGTTCATCGCGCCGTGCCGCAACAGGCCCATGTCCTCGATCGAGTCGGCGCCGGCGATCATCCCTGCGACCAGCGCCGGGACCTTTAGGTGGGCGTTGCCACCGCCGGGCCGGGCGATCCGAACGTGCTCACCGACCAGGCCCTGCAGGCCGGCCCGTTCAGCGAGCTCCAGGACCGGCGCGAGACCGGCGCACGACACGAGGTTGGGATCATCGAACGTGGCGGTGACGCCATGGCAGACTCGCATCCAACGGATGCCCTTCTGTGAGTTGAGTTTGTAGCCGTCGCAAGCCACATTCTCTTTGCACAGCAGGGCATTCGTGCGTCACGACCCGCCGCTCACCCCAAGCGAAACGGTGGATCCAGGCTTAGCCGCAGGGGTTCTGCGCGGTGCCGGCCCAGAAGCCCCCAGGCGCGCTGGACAGGGGCAGGGCGGGGCAGAAGGTGCCGGTCGCAGCAGGCGACGAACGGCCCCTGTCGGGGTTGCGGAGCCGGTCCATCTGCGAGTCGGCGACGTCCACGCAGCGCCTTGGCCGTGGCAAGGTCTGGCCTACCCGATGGCGCTGATGCCCGACGACGCTGTGCCGCCGGCCGGGCAGCCAGGTGCCGCCCGGGATGCTGCGGTACCCGCGCGCACAGGACGGGGTGCCGATCCGGGGCAGCGGCACGGTCCGGGCCTTTGTCCAGGCGGTGCCGGCGTCGCTGGGCCGGCTCGCGGCCGCCGAGCTCGGCGCCGCGGTCCAGGCGGCCTGCCCACCCGCCGGAGCGCAGGAGAGCGTGCTCAACGGCGGCTGACCCAGTCACCCCGGGCGGGCGGCGCCGGCACTACCAACTACGGGGCGGTGAACCGGCGGTAACCGTCGTCCGCGTGGCGCCTACCCAGTAGTGGCAGCCCGGGGTCGGCACGATCTTGGCGGTGAACCGCGCCCAGGTCTTCGCGGTGCAGTGCCCCGGCACCTCGACCGGCTGGACCGGCACGTGCCCGTCCATCCCTGACGGTTGGGTCAGCCGGTGGCCGCGATGGCGGCCGGGCCGGCGGGGGCCGGGGCGGGGGAGTCGGCGGGCCCGGGTGGGCGGTGTCGAGCGGCCGCGCGTTGCGCGGTGCGCACAGCAGTCGGGGTCAGCTCCATGCGGCGGGCGGCCTCGGCCGGACCGACCAGGTCGGCGAACGCGGCCAGCACGTCGGTGCGGTGCTGCACGGCGGTGTCCCGCTCGGTCTGGGCCTGCTGCAGGTGGCTGTCGGCGGCGGCGATCCGGTCGTCGGCTTCCAGCACCAGAACGTGCGCCTGCGCTTGGGCCCGGGCGGTCTGCTGGGCGGCGGCCAACGCGACCCGCTGGTAGTCCTTGCGCTTGGGAGCCCGGGGGCCGGCACTGGTCACGACAGTCATGCTGTCACAGGCCACCAGCACCTCACGGGACGCCGGCGCGGCACTGCGGCGTCACCGGCCTCAGCCGACTTGACGACCGCACTCACTCACGACGACCCGCACCACGACGACCAGCGTGCAAAACATAGACCGAACAAGCCCGGCAGCGCCGGCCACAGAGCATCACGACCCAGAGCACACAGCACAGGACCACCGCAGGAGCCGAAGCCCACGGCAAGGTCAACACCAACGGACAAAGACCACTGCCAGAGCCGAAGCCCACGGCAAGGTCAACACCAACGGACAAAGACCACTGCCAGAGCAGAAGCCCACGGCAAGGTCAACACCAACGGACAAAGACCACTGCCAGAGCAGAAGCCCACGGCAAGGTCAACACCAACGGACAAAGACCACTGCCAGAGCAGAAGCCCACGGCAAGGTCAACACCAACGGACAAAGACCACTGCCAGAGCAGAAGCAACCCGGTCATGTATCGTCTGCCTCCGCGGACGATACTGGGGCTACCGCAGGCTCAGGAGCGCGTGTACAGGCCCGTCGGTAGGCAGCCGCCGGGGGGTGAGAGGGGGCACGGTCGTGGCGCATGTGACGGCGATCGTGTCCGACGCGCAGGTGGAGTACCGGGTCGGGCAGGCGCATGGGTGCGGGCCGGACCCGGCGGTGGACTACCGGGTGCAGGGGATGGGCGGGGCGCAGCTGTGGCTCGGCGCTGGCCTGGCCGACGTCGGGTTGCTGGCCGGGCAGGAGTTCACGCCGGAGGCGGGCCGGGCGTTGCTGGCCGGGGTGCACCCGGGCACCGGGGAGCAGCTGGTCGAGCCGGTGCTGCGGTTGCCGGAGACCGCGAAGCTGTCCGCGGTGGCGTTGGTGGATGCGGTGGTCCTGGCTGGCGCGCCGCCCACCGGGGCGGGTAACGGCCGGGCGGTGCGGGAGTGGACGCGGCTGGTGGACCGCACCGGCTTGCTCGGGGACGGTTACACCGCTGATGTGCGGCTGCTGGCCCGGGTCGCCGCCCGGGCCGGTCTGGACCTGGGTGACATCTACCGCCCGGAGCAGGTTGCGGCCGCGATCGTCAGCGCCGCCACCGAACGGGTCGATGTGCGGACCCGGGGCTATGACCTGACGTTGACGTTGCCCAAGTCGTTCTCGGTCGCGTTGGCGCTGGCCCCCGCCGAGCTCCGAACCCGCGTGAACGAGCTCTACACCCAGGCCGCCACCGAGGTGGTGGCGGCGGCGGAGCAGTGGCACGCCCGGGCCACCCGCGGTCACCACGGCAACGGCCAACAGGCTCAGGTGGTGGCGACCTCGGGGTTGGTGGGGTGGTTGTCGGTGGACCCGGTGAACCGTAACGGCGACACGCACTGGCACGCGCACTGCACCCTGGCCGGGATCGGGCTGGGCCCGGACGGGCAGTGGTCGGCGCTGTCCTGGTCCGGGCAGGACAGCCTGTACGGGTCGGTGCACGCCCTGGGGGCGTTGATGGAAGCCCGCGCCCGCGCTTTGGTGGCTGAGCAGCTGGGGTGGGGGGTGCGCTGGTCGCAGCTGACCGGCCGGTGGGAACTCGCCCACGTTCCGGACGCCGCGATCCGGGCCACCAGCACCCGCCGGGCCGACGTCGTCGCCGCGCTGCTGCGCGCCGGGATCGACCCGGCCAGCGCCACCGCGGAGCAGCAGGACGCGGCCGGGCAGGCCGCCCGCCGCGGCAAGACCGACGGGGCGAGCCGGCCGGAGACGATCGTGGAACGCACCCGCGCCCAGGTCGCCGCCGAAGGCGTCGACCCGGCCCTGCCCCGCCCGGCCCGCCCGCCCGCCGGGGAGCAGCCCGCTGCGGTGGTCGGCGCCGACGGGCGGCCGGTCCCCACCGGCTGGACCGAGCAGGTGCAGCGGGCCCGGGCGGTGCTGTTGGATGAGCGGGACGGGCCCAGCGCACACGCCCAGCGCTTCACCTGGCACGCGGCGTTCGCCACGGTCGCCGGCACCCTGGCTGGCGGTGCGGACAGCGAGCAGATCGCGGTGCTGACCGCCGCGGCGTTGGACACCCCGCAGGTCCTGCGGTTACCGGCCCGGGCCGGCCGGGCCGGTGAGTTCACCACCTGGCACATCGCCGGCGCCGAACAGGCGGTGCTGCGCGCGGCCCGGGACAGCGCCGTCAGGCGGGACGGGCCGGCGGTCACCGGCGCGCAGCTGGCCGGGGCCGTGCAGGCGTTCACCGACCGGCACGGCTACCCACCCAGCACCGAGCAGCTGACGGCCGCCCGGCACATCACCCAAGGCGGCGGGAGCTTCGACACCGTGCTGGGGTTGCCCGGGACCGGTAAGACCACGGTGATGCGGATCGTGACCGACGCCTACACCGCCGCCGGCGCGACCGTGGTCGGGGCCTCGACCGCGGCGATCGCGGTCGAGGGCCTGGCCGCCGAGGCCGGTTTGCCGGCCCGGACGGTCGCCTGGCACCTGCGGCAACCTGGGCTGATCCAGGCCGCGGATGTGCTGATCGTGGATGAGGCGTCGATGGTCGACACCCGGCAGATGGCCGCGTTGCTCACCATCGCCGGGCTGGCCGGCGCCAAGGTCGTGGCGGTCGGTGATGACCGGCAGCTCGGGGCGGTCGGGGTCGGCGGTTGGTTCACCGCCGCGCACACCGCCTCCGGCGGTGCGGACCTGGTCGATGTGCGCCGGCAGCAGCACGAACACGAACGCACCGCACTGGCGCTGTTCCGGGCCGGCGCCGAGCACGACGCGTTGGGGGTGCTGGCCGGCGCCGGGCAGGTCGTGGTCGTCGGGACCCGGGATGAGGCGCTGACCGTAGCGGCGCAGGCCTGGCGGGACCGAGCCGCCACCGTGATCGACCCGCTGCAGCGGGTCGAGCAGGTCACCCTGATGGCCGGCCGGCGGGAAGACGGTCAGGTGTTGAACGAGCTGGCCCGGGCGCACGCCCGCGCCGACGGGCACCTGCAGGGGCAGGACGTGACCTACCGGCTGATGAGTGGCGGGACGCTGCGGCTGGCCCAGGGTGAGACCGTGCTGCTGCGCCGCAACAGCCCCAGCGCCGGCGGCAACCCGGCGCTGACCAACGGCCAGCGGGCGGTGGTCGAGGGCATCGACGTCGACCGGAACGTGGCGCTGGCCTGGCCGAACGTGGCCGGCGGGGTCAGCAGGGTGGTGTTGAGCCCGGGCGATGTGGTGGCCGGGCAGATCGCCCGGTCCTACCTGGAGGCCGACGGAGTGCAGGGCGGCGCCGCCAGCACCGTGCACCTGGCCCAAGGTCGCACCGTGGAACACGCCATCGCGGTGCTGGACCCGCACCAGCACGCAGCGAGCTACGTTGCGCTGTCCCGGGACCGCAGCAGCACCACCGTCGTCCTCAGCGCCGAAGCCGTCAGCGACACCCCCGAAGACCTCGCCTGGCTGCAGCAGCTCCCCGCCGCGCAACGCCAGAGCCAGGTGCTGCAGCGCTACGCCAGCAGTCTGCACCAAGCCGGGGTCCTCGAGCAGACCCGCGGCCTGCTCGAGCACACCTGGCCCGAGCTGGCCATCGGCCCTGGGGAACCAGTCGTTGCCGGGGCTGTGCCGGGCCGCTATCAGGACGCCGAATCCGACGTACCGCAGCAGTGCGGCGTCGGTGATCCAGGGCCCATGGAGCTGGCAGTGCCCGACGGGCACCGGACGCAGCTGACCGGCCGGCAGGTAGCCGAGCTGGTGGCCGCGCGAGGCGTTCAGCCTCGCCGACCGCAGGGGAGCAGGCCGGCTACCGGGGGGGAGGACCCGCTGGTTGAAGAGGCCCAGCGGCGGCAGGTCCAGCGGGACCTCGACGCGGCGCGCCCGGAGGACCCCGGAGTCAGCCGTTGAGCGTGGGCTGGACGAGCCGCTGGACGTCGGTTTGCCGTCGTCCAGCGCCGGGTGTTGTTCAGGCCGACTAGCACCTCATCCTGGCCGCGACCTACGAGTGCTCCCTGCTCCGGCGCGACTGGCTGTTAGGAAACCGTGAGGATCCCGTGAGGGTTCCGTACGGATCTGCCTGCTCGGTTGGCTGAGGGGGTTGCATTTCGGGTGTGCCCGCTATCGGCGGGCGCTCCGACCGGCCGCGGGGCGCCGGTCGGCAGAGGAGGTCTTGTGACTGACGTGCTGTATGTGCTGCTCACGGTCGTCGTGTTCGCGGTGCTCGCGCTCATCGTGCAGGGGGTCGAGCACCTGTGAGCATCGAGAACCTCGCCGAGCTTGTCCTCGCCGTCGTCCTGACTGTGTTCCTGGTCGTGGCGTTGCTGTTCCCGGAGAAGTTCTGATGAGCCGGCTCGCCCTGGCGCTGCTGTCTGGCCTCGCCTTCCTGGTACAGGTACGCGACGAGGACAAGGGGCCGCAGTGAACACGACAACCGCGGGCATCCTGTTCATCGCAACTCTGGTCGTCGCGCTGGTCGCGACGTACCGCCCGTTCGGCGACTACATGGCCCGCGTCGTGCAGAGCGAGAGGCACCTGGCGGTGGAGCGGGCCGTCTACCGCATCACCGGCGTGGACCCCGACGCCGAGCAGACGTGGGCGGTGTACCTGCGCAGCGTGCTGGCGTTCTCCCTGGTGTCGGTGCTGTTCCTGTATGCCTTCCTGCGGGTCCAGCACTCGCACCTGTTCGGCCACCCGTATCCGGTACCGCAGATGCCGCCCGGACAGGCGTTCAACACCGCCGCCAGCTTCGTCACCAACACCAACTGGCAGTCCTACTCCGGTGAGTCCGCCTTGGGCTACGTCGTGCAGGCCGCCGGCCTCACGGTGCAGAACTTCACGTCGGCCGCGGTGGGCATCGCGGTGGCGGTCGCGCTGGTGCGCGGGTTCGCTCGACACCGGACGGAGCGGCTCGGCAACTTCTGGGTCGACCTCACCCGGATCTGCGTGCGGATCCTGCTGCCGGTCTCGTTCCTGGTCGCGGTCGTCTTCGTAGGCGCGGGTGCGATCCAGAGCTGGCACTCCTACCGGTCGGTGACCGGGCCGGCCGGGCTGTCGCAGACCCTGCCGGGCGGGCCGTTCGCGGGGCAGGAGGCCATCAAGGAGTTCGGGACGAACGGCGGCGGCCCGTACAACGCCAACTCGGCGCACCCGTTCGAGAACCCGACGGTCTACACCAACTGGCTGCAGATCTACCTGATCCTGACCATCGGGTTCTCACTGCCGCGCACGTTCGGCCGGATGGTCGGCGACAAGCGCCAGGGCCTGGCCATCGTCGCGGTAATGAGCCTGATCCTGCTCACCAGCACCGTGATCATCACCGGCGCCCAAGGAGCCCACCACGGGACGGTCCCGACGGCCGTCGGAGCAGCCACCGAGGGAACCGAGGCCCGCTTCGGGGTACCTGACTCGGCGGCGTTCGCCAGCGCGACGACCGCAACCTCGACCGGTGCGGTGGACAGCTTCCACGACTCCTACACCAGTTTCGGCGGGGCCGGCACGCTGCTGAACATGATGTACGGCGAGGTCGCGCCGGGCGGCACCGGGTCGGGCCTGTACGGGATCCTGGTCCTCGCGGTCCTGAGCGTGTTCATCGCCGGCCTGATGGTCGGGCGCACCCCTGAGTACCTGGGCAAGAAGATCGCCGGCCGGGAGGTCAAGTTCGCCTCGCTGTACCTGCTGACCACCCCCACCTTGGTGCTGGTCGGCACCGGGCTGGCGATGGCGCTGCCCGGGGAGCGCGCTGGGATGCTCAACGCCGGCCCGCACGGGCTGTCCGAGGTGCTGTACGCGTTCACCTCTGCGGCCAACAACAACGGCTCCGCGTTCGCCGGAATCACCGTCAACACCGCCTGGTACAACACCGCGCTCGGCGTCGTCATGCTGCTCGGCCGGCTGCTGCCGATGGTCTTCGTCCTCGGCCTGGCCGGGTCGCTCGCCAGGCAGCGTCCGGTCCCCGCCTCGGCCGGGACGCTGCCCACCCACCGGCCGCTGTTCATCGGCCTGCTCACCGGCGTGACGGTCATCGTCGTCGCGCTGACCTACTTCCCGGCGCTGGCACTGGGACCGCTCGCGGAAGGGCTGCACTGATGTCTTCTACAACGCCGGTGTCCACGACCACCTTTGAGGCCGGCGGTTCCCACTCGGCAGCTACCGGCGGCTCGGGCGACCGGCCGCAGCGGGTCGGAGGCGGGCTGCTCGACCCCCGACAGCTGCTGCGGTCGCTGCCGGACGCGGTCAGGAAGCTGAACCCAGCGACCCTGTACAAGAACCCGGTCATGTTCATCGTGGAGATCGGGTCGGTGTTCACCACCGTGCTGGCGGTGCGCGACCACACCAGCTTCGCCATCCAGATCGCCGTGTGGCTGTGGCTGACGGTGATCTTTGCCAACCTCGCCGAGGCGGTCGCCGAGGGCCGCGGCAAGGCGCAGGCCGATGCGCTGCGCCGAGCCAAGACCGACGCCGTCGCCCGCCGGCTCATCGGATGGACTCCCGGACAGGCGGCCGGCCAGCTCAAGGAGGAGGGCGTCCCGGCGCCGCAGCTCGCCCAGGGCGACGTCGTGCTGTGCGAGCCGGGCGATACGGTCCCGGGTGATGGCGAGGTGGTGGACGGGGTGGCCAGCGTCGACGAGTCCGCGATCACCGGCGAGTCCGCGCCGGTCATCCGCGAGTCGGGCGGCGACCGCTCGAGCGTAACCGGCGGCACGAAGGTGCTCTCGGACCGGATCGTCGTGCGCATCACCCAGAAGCCGGGGGAGAGCTTCATCGACCGGATGATCGCCCTGGTCGAGGGCGCGAGCCGGCAGAAGACGCCGAACGAGATCGCGCTCAACATCTTGCTGGCGTCGTTGACGATCATCTTTCTGCTCGCGGTGGCGACGCTGCAGCCGCTGGCGATCTTCTCCAAGGCGCAGCAGCCCGGTCTGCCCGACACCTCCGCCCTCGGGCACAACGGCGTGACCGGGATCGTGCTGGTCTCGCTGCTGGTCTGCCTGATCCCGACGACGATCGGGGCGCTGCTGTCGGCCATCGGCATCGCCGGGATGGACCGGCTGGTTCAGCGCAACGTGCTGGCCATGTCCGGCCGGGCCGTCGAGGCGGCCGGCGACGTCGACACTTTGCTGCTGGACAAGACCGGCACCATCACCCTGGGCAACCGGCGGGCCAGCACCTTCACGCCGGTCAGCGGGGTCAGCCCGGCCGAGCTGGCCGACGCGGCGCAGCTGTCGTCGCTGTCGGACGAGACGCCGGAGGGCCGCAGCATCGTCGTGCTCGCCAAGAACGACTACGGCCTGAGGGAGCGGAGCGAGGGCGAGCTGGCCGACGCCGACTTCGTCCCGTTCAGCGCGGCGACCCGGATGAGCGGGGTCGACCTGCCTGCCAACGGGCATCCGGCTCGGCAGGTCCGCAAGGGAGCGGCCGCATCGGTGACCGCCTGGGTCCGCGAGCAGGGCGGCAGCGTGCCGGCCGACACCGACGGCGTCGTCGACGACGTAGCCAGAAGCGGCGGGACCCCGCTGGTGGTGGCCGAGAGCACTGGCGGCAACGCACGGGTGCTCGGCGTCATCGCACTGACTGACATCGTCAAGGCCGGGATGCGCGAGCGCTTCGACGAGTTGCGGGCGATGGGCATCCGCACCGTGATGATCACCGGCGACAACCCGCTCACCGCGAAGGCGATCGCGGAGGAGGCCGGGGTCGACGACTTCCTGGCCGAGGCCAAGCCCGAGGACAAGATGGCCCTGATCCGCAAGGAGCAGGAGGGCGGCAAGCTCGTCGCGATGACCGGCGACGGCACCAACGACGCACCCGCCCTCGCCCAGGCCGACGTCGGGGTCGCGATGAACTCCGGGACCTCGGCTGCCAAGGAGGCCGGGAACATGGTCGACCTGGACTCCAACCCGACCAAGCTCGTCGAGATCGTCGAGATCGGCAAGCAGCTGCTCATCACCCGAGGCAGCCTCACGACCTTCTCGATCGCCAACGACGTCGCGAAGTACTTCGCGATCATCCCGGCGATCTTCGCCAGCGTCTACGGCGGGCTCGACACACTGAACATCATGCGGCTGCACTCGCCGCAGTCGGCGATCCTGTCCGCCGTCATCTTCAACGCGCTGATCATCATCGGGCTCATCCCGCTGGCGCTGCGCGGGGTGCGCTACACGCCGAGCAGCGCGTCGGCGATGCTGCGCCGCAACATCCTGATCTACGGCGTCGGCGGGCTGGTCGCCCCGTTCGTCGGCATCAAGGTCATCGATCTGATCGTCGAGTTCATCCCAGGGATCCGGTAATGGCCCGCTTCAGCTCCTCCGCCCGGCGCTACCTCGCCGCCCTGCGCATCCTGCTCCTGCTCACCGTCGTGTTCGGAGTCTTCTACCCGCTGGCCGTGACCGCCGTCGCGCAGGTACCCGGGCTGAAGGCACGTGCCGACGGCTCCCTGGTTCACCGCGGCGGCGCCGTTGTCGGCAGCCGACTGGTCGGGCAGGCGTTCACCGATCCGAAGGGCACTGCCCTGGTGCAGTACCTGCAGAGCCGGCCGTCCGCGGCGGGCACCGCTGCCACCGGCTACGACCCGACCTCGTCAGGGGCGTCGAACCTGGGTCCTGAGTCGGTCGTCGATACCCTGCCGGACCCCGCCAAGAAGGACGACCCCGGCAAGCAGTCTCTGCTGACGCTGGTCTGCGGTCGCAGCGTGGCGGTCGGCCAGCTCGAGGGCGTTGACGGCTCCCGCCCGTTCTGTACCCCGGCTGGGGTCGGGGCGGTGCTGGCCGTGTTCCACGCGGGGCCGGGCTACCGGGGCCCGGTCACCCGGGTGGTCAGCGTCAACGAGGCCTGCCCCGCCAGGCCATTCCTGGCGAGCTACCAGGGTGTCGCGGTGCAGTGCGCCCGGTACGGTGAGGATTACACCGCCGCGCAGACCGTCCCCGTCCGAGGGGGCGCCCCGGCTCACCCCGCGGTGCCGGCCGACGCGGTTACCGCGTCGGGCTCCGGCCTCGACCCCGACATCTCGCCCGTCTACGCCGGACTGCAGGCACCGCGCATCGCCAAGGCCCGCGCGGTCAGCCCGGCGCAGGTGCTTGCGGTGGTCGCCAAGCACACCTCCGGCCGGGGCCTGGGCTTCCTCGGCGAGCCCACCGTCAACGTCCTGCAGGTCAACCTCGACCTTGACGCCGCCTACCCCTACCGGGCCAAGTAGCGCCAACACGGCACCGTGGGCGAGCCCGGAAGGGAGGTGGGATGTGAGAAGAGGACAGCTGAGGGTCTACCTCGGCGCAGCCCCGGGGGTCGGCAAGACGTTCGCCATGCTCGATGAGGGCCGCCGCCGAGCCCAACGCGGCACCGACGTCGTCGTCGGCTACGTCGAGACGCACGGCCGGCAGCACACCGCCGCCAAGCTCGAGGGCCTGGAGGTCGTGTCCCGCACGGAGGTCACCTACCGCGGGTCGTCCTTCCAGGAGATGGACGTCGACGCCGTACTCGCCCGCCGACCTCAGGTGGCGCTGGTCGACGAGCTCGCGCATACCAACATCCCGGGCTCTGCCCGGGAGAAGCGCTGGCAGGACGTCGAGCTGCTGCTCGAAGCCGGGATCGATGTCGTCAGCACCGTCAACGTCCAGCACCTGGAGTCGCTGAACGACGTCGTCGAGGCGATCACCGGCATCCCCCAGCGGGAGACGGTGCCCGACTCGGTCGTCCGCGCCGCGGACCAGGTCGAGCTGGTTGACATGAGCCCCGAAGCGCTGCGCCGCCGAATGGCGCACGGCAACATCTACGCGGCCGAGAAGGTCGACGCCGCGCTCGGCAACTACTTCCGGGCAGGTAACCTGACCGCCTTGCGGGAGCTCGCGCTGCTCTGGCTCGCCGACTCGGTCGACGAGGGCCTGCAGCGCTACCGCGAGCAGCACGGCATCAACCAGACCTGGGAAACCCGCGAACGGGTCGTCGTCGCCCTCACCGGCGGCCCGGAAGGCGACACGCTGATCCGCCGGGCGGCCAGGATCGCCGCCCGCGCCACCGGCGGCGAGCTGCTCGCCGTGCACATCTCACGCAGTGATGGGCTATCGGGCGCCAGCAGCGCCGCGCTCGCTGCTCAGCGGGTCCTGGTCGAGTCCGTCGGCGGCAGCTACCACTCAGTGGTCGGGGACAAGACCCCCGAGGCGCTGCTGGAGTTCGCCAGGGCCCACAACGCCACCCAGATCGTGCTCGGCGCCAGCAGGCGGCGACCGCTGGCAGCCGCATTGACCGGGCCCGGTACCGGGCAGACGGTCACCCGCCTGTCCGGCCCGATCGACGTGCACATGGTCAGCCACGACTACATCGGCCGGGGCCGTGTGCTGCCCCGGCTCACCCGAGGCCTCACTATTCGGCGGCGGCTGACCGGCGCCGCGGTCGGCGCGCTGCTGCTAGGCGGGTTGACCCCGCTGCTGGCAGCGCTGCGCGGTCATACCGCGCTGGGCAGCGACCTGCTGCTCTACCTGACCGTCGTAGTCGTGGTGTCCCTGGTCGGCGGCATCTACCCGGCCCTGGTCGCCGCCCTCGCCGGTTCGCTGCTGCTGAACTGGTATTTCACCCCGCCGCTGCATAGCCTGACGATCCGCAACGCCGACGACGTCCTCGCCCTGGTCGTGTTCGTCCTCGTCGCGGCCCTGGTCAGCTCCGTCGTCGACCTCGCCGCCCGGCGCACCCGCGAAGCTGCCAGGGCCGCCGCAGAGGCCGAGGTGCTGTCGACGCTGGCGGGCAGCCTGCTGCGCGGGGACGAGGCACTTCCTGCCCTGCTCGAGCGGGTGCAGGAGACGTTCGGGATGGCGTCGGTGAGCCTGCTGCGCCGCGAGGGCAGCGCACCGGGCAGCGCGGGCGGCCAGTCGTCGCCGGAGTCTGCCAGCACGCTGCGCGGAAGCTGGACGTGCCTGGCCAGCGTCGGGCAGGACCCCTGCCGGCACCCGGAGGAGGGCGACACCGAGGTGAGCGTCGCCGACGATCTCGCCTTGGTGCTGCGCGGCCGTCCGCTGCCGGCCGAGGACCAGCGGGTGCTGTCGGCCTTCGCCGCCGAGGTCGGCGCCGCCTACCGCCAGCGTCAGCTCCAGCAGGCCGCCGACGCCGCTGTCCCTGTCGCCGAGGCCGACCGGATGCGGACCGCTCTGCTCAACGCCGTCAGCCACGACCTGCGCAACCCGCTCGCGATCGCCAAGGCCGCGGTGTCCAGCTTGCGTTCGCCCGACGTTGACTGGGCCGAGACCGACCGCGCCGAACTGCTGAACAGCGCCGACGCCGCGCTCGACCGGCTCACTGCCCTGGTGACCAACCTGCTGGACCTGTCCCGGCTGCAGGCCGGGGTGCTGTCAGTGTTCCCGCGGGCGGTCGGGCTCGATGATGTAGTCAGTATCGCCCTGGACCACATGGCAGCGGGCGACGCCGGCAATGTTGAGGTCGACGTCCCCGATGACCTGCCCGAGGTGCTGGCCGACCCCGGCCTGCTGGACCGCGTCGTCGCTAACCTCGTCCAGAACGCCGTCCGGTACGGCCCGGCCGGGGAGCCGGTGCGCCTCGCCGGCAGCGCCCATGGAGTGAGCGTCGAGCTGCGGGTGATCGACCGCGGACCCGGCATCCCGCCCGCCGAACGCGAGCACGCCTTTGCTCCCTTCCAGCGCAGAGACGACCTGTCGACCAGCATCAGCGCCGGCGTCGGGCTTGGGTTAGCGATCGCCCGCGGCTTCACCGACGCGATGGGCGGCACGCTCACCATGGACGACACCCCCGGCGGCGGCCTGACCATGGTGATCTCCCTACCGGCCGCGGGCGCCGACCACCCAGAGTGGGACGCCACCGCAGAGCCGCGGCAGGGCACCCCGGCCGCGGGCCGCGTCGAGCCGGTCGGCGCCAGCGCGCTAGCACCACCGGCCAGCCGGGGAACCAGATGAGCACCCATGTGCTCCTCGTCGAGGATGAGCCGGCAATGCTGCGAGCGCTGGCCCTGAACCTGTCCGCACGCGGTTATCACGTCAGCACCGCCGAGGACGGGGCGACAGGCCTCAGCCAGTTTTCAAAGCTCGCCCCGGACGTGATCGTGCTCGACCTCGGCCTGCCCGACCTGGACGGCATGAACATCATCCGCGCCGTCCGCGGCAATTCCCGAACGCCCATCGTCGTGCTCTCCGGCCGGTCCAGTAGCCGCGACAAGGTCGATGCACTGGAAGCCGGCGCCGATGACTACGTGACCAAGCCGTTCAACGTCAACGAGCTCGTCGCCCGGCTGCGGGCAGCCACCCGGCGCGCCGGCAACGACCCCGCCCCGACCACGGTCACGCTGGGCCCGTGCCGCATCGACCTCGACGCGAAAACCGTCGAGCGCGACCAGGGCGGCGGCCGGTTCGAGCGGGTCGCCCTGACACCGACGGAGTGGCATCTGCTGGATATTCTGCTCACCCACCCCGACCGGCTGATCGGCCAGAGCCAGCTGCTGACCGCGCTTCGCGGTCAGGACGGCCACACCGAGGGTAGTTACCTGCGGATCTACATGGCCCAGCTGCGGCACAAGCTTGAACAAGAACCAAGCCGGCCCCGGCACCTGCTGACCGAACCCGGCATGGGCTACCGCTACAACCCCGGCCCGGCGGCCCGCTGATGGCCTTCGGACTCTCGCCCCGCGCCAGCGCGCCCCGGGTGCCGCGTCGCCCCGGCGAGGGCGACAGGGAGCACCTGAGCAGTCTCGGCGGGCTCGCGGCGCTTTCGCTCGACGCCCTAAGCTCGGTCGCCTACGGGCCCGAGGCGATCGTGCTCGTGCTGGTCCTCGCCGGCAGCTCGGCGCTGCGGCTGACCCTGCCGATCACGCTGGTCATCACCGGCCTGCTGGCCGTGCTCGTCATCAGCTACGGGCAGGTCATCGCCGTCCATCCCGACGGCGGCGGTGCCTACGCCGTCGGCAAGCAGGACCTCGGCCCGACCGCCGCACTGCTGGCCGCGGCGAGCCTGGTCGTCGACTACGTCCTGACCGTCGCGGTGTCGCTAGCGGCCGGAGCAGCCAGCCTGGGCTCGGCGTTCCCCTCCCTGTCGCACCACCTGCTCGCGCTGTGCCTGGTGATGCTGGCCGTGCTCACGGCGATCAACCTGCGCGGGCTGGCCGAGAGCGCCCAGGTGCTGAGCCTGCCGACCGCCCTTTTCGTCGTCGCCATCCTGGCCATCATCGGCCTCGGCCTCGCACAGGCCCACCCCGTCGCGCGCGTCGGCACCACGGTGCCGGTCCACGCCACCCAGGCCCTTGGACTCGTGCTGGTCCTGAAGGCCTTTGCCGCCGGCTGCTCGGCCCTGACCGGCATCGAGGCCATCGCCAACGGCGTGCCGACGTTCCGCGAGCCGCGGGTCACGCGCGCGCAACGGACCGAGCTGATGCTCGGTGGGCTGCTCGCCGTCATGCTGATCGGCCTGGCCCTGCTCATCCGCCGGGACTCCGTCGCGCCCCGCGGCGGCGTGACGGTCCTGGCTCAGCTCACCGCCGGCGCGTTCGGCACCGGCTTGCCCTACACCGCCACCAGCATCCTGGTCGCCGTGATCCTGGCGCTCGCGGCCAACACCAGCTTCGGCGGCCTGCCGGTGCTGATGTCCCTGCTGGCTCGGGACAACCGGCTACCGCACCTGTTCGGCCTGCGGGCCGAGCGACCCGTCTACCGGTACGGCGTGGTCGCGCTCGCGCTGCTGGCCGCGCTGCTGCTGGTGGCCGTCGACGCCGACACCAACGCACTCATCCCGCTGTTCGCTATCGGCGTGTTCATCGGCTTCACGGTCAGCCAGACCGGGCTGGTCCGGCACTGGTGCACCCAGCGACCCCCGCGCTGGCTGCCCCGCGCACTCGTCAACGGCACCGGCGCGGCGCTCACCGCGCTGGCCGCGGTCATCTTCCTGCTCAGCAAGTTCACCGCCGGAGCCTGGGTGCTAGTCGTCGCGGTCCCGGCCCTGATGCTGCTGTTCAGCCGCATCCAGCGCTACTACGACGCCGCCGGGCAGGCGCTCGGGCTCGGGGCCCTGCCGGCCCGGCCCATCGGCCGGGCGAGCCTGGTGCTGGTCCCCGTCGGCGGCATCAGCCGGCTGACCGAGGCCGCCCTGAGCGCCGCGCTCACCCTGGGGGACACCGTCGTGGCGCTCACCGTCGCGCACGACCCGGAAGTCGCCGCCCGGCTCTTGCAGGACTGGGACCGCTGGTCGCCCGGCGTGGAGCTCGAGGTCCTCGACAGCCCGCAGCGCTCATTGGTCGGCCCGATCCTGGACTACGTCGAGCGGGCGCAGGCAGCCGGGCAGCACGTCGCCGTGCTCATCCCGGAGGTCGAACCCCGCCGCCGGCGCTACCAGGTGCTGCAGAACCAGCGCGGGCTGCTGCTGGCCACGGCCCTGCGCGCCCGAAGCGACGCGGTCGTATGCACACTGCCCTACCGCCTCGACATCTGACGCAACGGTCGAGGTCAGCGGCTCCGGCCGCGGCCTCGACGCATGCGGCCGGTGTCACGGCACCGTCCACCATTGCGCCCGACGACACGCCTTGGGGCTGATCGCAGAGGTCTCTCTTGTCGGTGCGTGCCCTTCTCCGGGTGTGCGCCGACAGGCGTCTCAGGAGAGCCCGGTCGGCCTGGCCGGCTCGGTCTGGGGCGTCATGCGCGCGGCGGCCAACTGCACAGTGCCGAGTTCGTCGAGAGCACGCGTATGCCAGGGCTTGTTCTCCTGGACGGCGAACATCCGTGCCGCGCGCACGAGGCACCTCTTCGCCTCCTCGAAGTCGTCGCGTTCGGCGTGCAGCATCCCGAGACCGAACATTGCTTGGCCCTCGACATTGCGGTCGGTGGCGGTGCGGCAGATCTCCAGGGCCTCGGTTAAGCAGAACTCGGCGTCCTCGAGCCGGCCCTGATCGAGGACGGCGAAGCCCAGCCCGGTCAGGGAGTGGACCTCGCCGATCTGGTCGCCGGGCGAGCGGGTCAGGTCCGGCGCCTCCTGGAAAGCGGCTTGTGCAGCCAGGGGCTGCGAACTCGCCGTGTAGACCTCGCCGAGCTGGTGCAGCGCCTGCGCCTGCAGCCGTTGATTGTCCAGGCGCTGGCGAGTACGAGCGACTCCTTTGTCAAGGTTTCGGCGCGGTCCGCCTGCCCGAGGTCCAGGTAGGCGCTGGCCATGCCGCTCAAGACGTGCGCCTCGGCGACCTGGTCGTCGATGGCGCGGAATCCCTTGAGCGCCTGCTCGTAGCGCTTCGCCGCGCTCTGCGGACGTCCCTGGATGCGGTCGAGGTGGGCCAGGTTCCGGAGGGCGAGTCCCGCAACGAGCAGCTCTCACAACGCTGACCGGGGCTGGCTGGGCTGACACAGCCCAGCGCCCGGGCTCGGTCGTCCACGTTTCAGTCGGGGTGGGCGTTGGGGTGCCGGCAGCGCCTGCCGAGGGAGTCGGCGTCGAGCTCTCGGAAGAACGCGGGCAGCGTCACCAGCGTCCAGGTCGTCGCCGGCGTGGCGGAGGTGGCGGCGAACGCCTCCAGGCGGGCCGCGGCCAGCACCGTCAGCATGGTGACCAGGTACGGGTGGTGGTCCCAGCAGGGAGCGATGGTGTGCGCCGAGTCCCGGCCGTACGCCCAGTTCAGGTGGTTCACGACCTGCCGGAGCCACCGGTGCAGGTCAGGTCGGGTGTCCTCGGGGAGACCGGCCGGGTCGAACGGCGCGCCGATCATGGCGCGCTCCAGCCCCTGGTCGGGCCCGGCGCCCGGGTCAGGTTCGTCCTGCCACAGCGCGAACAACGCGAGCAGATAGCCGCCGGGCTCCGGAAAGGGTCGAGCGTCGGCCAGGAAGGACGCTGGCGGCGGTGCGTCGGGCGGGTCCTCCGCCGGGGGCGGCGGCCACGGGACCGTCGTCATCCGGTGACCTGGGCTGCGGCTGCTGGGAGGGACTTGGGCGGCTCGCCGGGCGAGGCTGGCCTGGTCGGGCCGGCGGCGGCGAGCGTTGCGGTGAGTCGCGGGGCTGGTGACGGGGCGGCCCGGGCGGCGGCCGCTGTGGCGCGGACCTGGTTCTGCCCGGCTTGCAGATTCCGCCATCGGGCGCGGTCGGTGAACACCGGCCGGGTCTTGACCAGGACCGGGCCGAGCCGGTCGATGAGCAGCAGGGCTTGGCGGGTGCGGAGCTGACGGAAGTCGGCGGCGGCCAGCACCGGTTCGGTTTCGCCCCGGCGGGTGCCGGCTGAGTCCTTGCGTTGCACCCGGCGGTTGCCGCAGAGCCGTTCGATGTCGCTGTTGAACTGCGGGTCGTTGCTGCCACCGAAGGCCAGCAGCCCGGTGGTGACCGAGGCCAGCACGCTGCTGCCCTGCTCACCCCAGCGGGCCCGGGCCTGCGGCCAGCCCTGCATGCCGTAGTGCACCGACAGCCCGCGGCCCCGGCCGTCCCCGACGCGCTGCGGCAGGCTCGGGATCGGGGCGGTCAGCGGGGCTTCGTCCAGCGCGGCGACCAGCGGCGGGTCCAGCCGCCCGGCCGGGCGGGTCAGGGCGTGCCGCTCGGCCCGGTCCAGCACGTCCTCGGCGATCGCGGTCAGCAGCGGCACGACCGGGCTGGTCGGGTCGTCCTTGCCCAGCAGGTAGATCGTGCCGCTGGCGTCCAGCAGGTCCTCGACGCTGTCGACCTCGTCAGGACTCGCGGCCAGGGTGGCGCGGGCGGCCGGGACGGTCGACCAGGCCAGGGCGGCGGCGACGGTGGCCCGGATGTTGCCGACGGTGCGGGAGTCCCCGGTCGTCGCGCTCTCCAGCTTGTCCAGCATCCCCGCCCCGGTGTCGGGGTGGGTGGTCAGGATGTGCAGGGGCTGCGGGTCGGTCGGGGTGCCGCACCAGCGCAGCCAGGTTGTCAGGTCCGCGCCGTTCAGGGCGGCGGCGTGCAGCAGGCACGCCAGCACCGCGGCGGCCTGCTCTCGGTAGAACGCGCTGGCACCGCCGTCGGCCCCAGCCCCGCTGCCGCTGCCGGTGCCGGCGATGAACGCCCGGGCGAGGGTCTCGGCCCGGGTCGGGTCGGTGCAGCCGGCCAGCGGGGACCAGCGCAGCGCCGGCAGGCCGGCGGTGACCCCGAGCGGGTCCACCACCCGGCACGGCCCCAGCTGGCTACGGGCAGTCCAGGTCAGCTCCACGATGTCGGGTTTGGTGGAGCTGACCAGCACCGGGCCGGGGGCGGCCAGCACCAACGGGGCGAAGTACGCCAGGGTCTTGCCGGACCCGGGCGGCCCGACGACCCGCATCGAACGGTCCCAGGGCAGCACGACAGTCAACCCACGGGGCCGGCGCGACGGCCCCAGGGCCAGGCCGAACGCCGTCTGCGGCGCCCGGCCGCGGTCGCGGCGGGACAGGCCCGGCCGGCTCTGCCGGCCAGCGGCCCGGGCAGCCCGCCCGGAGATCACCTCAGCCGCCCGGCCGACCGGGGAGAACCCAGCGTGCGAGGCAGGTGCCCACCAACCCCGCAGGAACGCCAGCCCGGCCAGGGCACCCGTCAGGGCGAGAAGGACCACCGCCGCCAGCATCGGCCGGCCGACCAGGCCACCGCGGATTAGGTGGCTGTGCAGCAGGTGGCCCAGCGGGTCCGGCGCTGCCGGCAAGGCCCCGGCCAGGTGGCGCACGGGCAGGTGGGTTTCGACCAGGTGGTGCATGTGTCCTCCTGCGTGGCGGGTCGGCCGGGGGTTCAGGCGAGGTGACGCATCGAGGACAACGCGCCGTAGGAGCCCAGTGGGAGGATGTGCACGACCGCGCCGGTGTGTGGGGCGTCGATGAGCAGACCGCCACCGAGGTACATCCCGACGTGCCCGGGGCTGGTGGTGCTGCCGTCGCTGCCGGCGATGAACACCAGGTCCCCCGGCAGGAGCGCGCTCGGGTCGTACACCGGGGTGCCGGCGCTGACCTGGGCGTAGGTGGTGCGCGGCAGGGCCAGGCCGGCGGCGGCCCAGGCGTGCTGGGTCAGGCTGGAGCAGTCCCAGCTCAGCGGCCCGGTGCTGCCGAACCCGTACGGTTTGCCGAGCTGGGCCAGGGCGAAGGCCACTGCCCGGGTCGCCCCCAGGCTGGTGCCGGCCGGCAGGGCGAAGCCGGCCGGTAGCGCGGTGCCGCCGGTGGCCGGCAGGCCGTCCCCGGCGGTCGGCGTGCACGGGGCGGCGGTGCCCTGCAGGGTCTTGACGATCCGGGTGGCATCGCCCTCCCAGGCCGCGTAGGCGCCGCCGGCGGCGCTGCTCTGTACCGCTTGGGCGGCCTGGGTCAGCGGCAGGTGCTGCCAGGCGGGGACGGTGACCAGCCGGGCCAGGAACAAGGTGGTGGCGCCGGCCGGGTCCAGCCGGACACTGGCCGGCCCCCAGCTGTTGCGTTGCTGGTACATGCCCAGGCTGTCCGGGCCGGCGGCGTCGCCGTGGCCGAGCGGGAGCAGCCGGGCTTCCTGCAGGCTGGTGGCGACCGCGATCACCGCCGCCCGGGGTGGCAGGCCGGCCAGGGCGGTGGTCTGCACGATGCTGTTGGCGTCCGTCCACATCTGTTCGGTGAGTTGCTCGCCGGTGTACAGCCGGCTGCCGGCGCCGGCCAGCCCGCAGCTGCTGGCGCCGGCCGCGGCCGCGGGGCTGCCCGGGCCGAGCAGCAGCACGGTGCCGATCGCCGGGGCGGTGAGCAGCAGCGCAGCCGCGGCCCCCAGGCCCACGCCGGGGCCGGGCATCAGCGACCGGCCGGACCGGACGGCAGGATCGCGTCGTTGGTGTCGAACAGGACCCGTTCGGTCGCGGTCGGGTTGGTCTGCACCACAAAGCTGCGGGCCCCGACCTTCCACACCGCCCGGCCCTTGACGTTCTCCGGCCAGCTGGTGATCCGGCGGGTCTCAGCGCCGGACAGCCCGATCGCGTCGCTGAGCTCGGCGGCGGGGGCGGCGTCCAGGCCGAACACGACCTTGGTGGAGCACAAAGCCATGAAGTCCTTGGCGATCGCGGTGGCCTGGCTGCCGGCGTCCCCGACGCTGGCCAGGTCCGACGGTTTGTGCGCCACCATGATCTGGATCTTGTTCTCCGAGCGGGACAGCCGCAGGTCCGCGTCGGCTTTGCGGACCATCTCCGGTCCCAGCCGCAGCGCCCGCCACATCTCATCGCGCAGCACGATCTGCACCCCGGGTAGGTCCCGGTCGACCTCGGCGGTCGCCCAGCTGTTCACGCACGCCAGGGCGCAGCCGACGGCTTCCTCACCGCGCTGTTCCAGGGCGCGCAGCGACACCGACTGGATCGGGGCGGTGAAATCGACGTGCACGGTGGACGGGGCGTCGAAGATGCCGGCCAGGCTGCCTTTGACGAGCACGTTCAGGGCCGCGGTCATCGACCGGGTCAGCTCGGTGAACTCCCGCTGGTTACGGGCGCTGGCCGCTTCCAGCACCGCCGCGGTCGGGGTGCGCAGCGCCGCCCACACCTGCGGGATGGTCATGTCGGTCAGGGCGGTGTTCCCGCCGGCCTGACCGGACAGCAGATCCACTGCGGCGCCGAACGCGAGCTCGTCGGTGTCGCTCATCCGGTAGCCCCGGGCGCCCAGCAACGCCCGGGCCAGCAGCAGCCGGCGGGTCCGGATCGCGGCCAGGCGTTCGGTGAGCAGCCCGGCTTGGCGGGGCAGGTCCCGACCCAACGGCCCGGCATCCAGCGGATTGAGCCGGCCGGGCAGGCCGGGGCCGAGCCGGATCGGCTGGACGCCCAGGGCCTGGCACATCGGGGCGTACTCGTCTTTGGTGTCGCCCGGGATCAGGATCCGGGCGCCGAACGGCAACAACCGCCAACACAAGATCTTCACGCCCATGCTTTTGCCGCGGCCCGGGGCGCCGAGCCAGAACATGTTCGGGTTGGTGACCAGGCCGGCCCGCAGCCACTCCACCGGGTGGGCGCAGAACACCCCGCCGCTGCCGGCGTCGAACCCGATCGGCGCCCCCCGGGGCGGCACGCCGGGGGCGAACACGAACGGGTACAGCCCGGCGAGCTGAGAGCTGTCGGCCTGCCAGGTCACCGCATCGGCGGCGCTGGCCGCCCGGCCCCGGCCCGGCCCGTGACGGCCCTGCGGCGGCACCACCGGCGGCCGCCCGCCGCCGCCGGCTTGGGCCGGCGGAGCCGGCCGGGTGGCGATGGGCAGCGGCGCCCCCGCCGCGGTCAGCAACTCGGCCAGACTCAGCGGAGCCGGGCCGCCGACGCTGCTGCGCCGGCCGCCGGCCAGGCGCCACCGACGGCCCCACCCGGTCCGCCTCGAGCCGTTCGGGCCCTGGACAGCGGGCTCGTCGGGCTCGTTGACCTCGTCGACGGGACCGCCCTCGGCGGGGGGGTCGCGGCGGGAACCGGTCGCCCGGTCGAGCGAGCTGGTCACGTCCGGCTGGTGCGCATGCTGGGCAGCCCCAGGGCCAGCGGCAGCGCCGCGGCGTAGAACGCGCTGTCCTGGGCGAACCACAACCGGCGCAGCTGCAGGTGGGCGTTGCGGGCGTCGCCCTGGGCGCCCTGCACCGAGGCCTCCACCGACGCCTGGTGCGGGACGGTGACGGTCAGCAGGATCCGGAACCGCAGCATCGCGTGGCCGCTGACCAACGCGTCCTCCCGGATCTTTATCTCCTCGCGTTCCCGGACCAGGCGGCGGCGCGGCCGGAAACCCTTGGAGCGGGGGGTTTCGATCGCCACGTCCTTGCGGGTGATCGCGTCGCTGGTGGCCTTCTCGGCCCGGCTCGGGCTCAGCGGCTCGTACACGATGGTCAGCGACCGGCGTTCCCCCGGCCGCCGGCCGACCCGCAGCAGCGGGCGCAGCACCCCGGCGGTCACCGGCCGGCGGGACGGCAGGACCTGCAAGGTCACCGAGGTCGCGGAGTCGTGGCAGTAGACGCCGCGGCTGCTGACCGCCGCGACCGGACCGGCCAGCACGGGCGGCACCCCGACCGCCAGGCCGTCGTAGCCGGGGTCGGCCCCGGACAGGCGCAGGTCCTCCAACAGGGCCTGCTCGGCCGGGTCGAACCCGACCCGGATCACCTCGGCCAACGCCGGGGCGTCCAGCCAGGCGACGTCGGTGAACCCGGCCCCGACCAGGTGCTCGCGCAGGCCGGACAGCTCCGCGGCCAGCACCTGCGCGCCGCTGCCGCCGCCGGCCTGTGGGCCGCCGGCGACGCGGACCGCCTTGCGCACGGTGCGTTCACTCATCGCCACCGTCAAGAACGCTTCGTGCCGGACGCTGGCGGTGGCGGTGGAGGCCAGCAGCTCGTGCACGGTGGCAAGGGGCCCGGCGGGGGCGTCCGGGCGGACGTTGCGGGCGGTCCAGTACGCCAGTTCGGTGCCGTCGTCCGGTACCGACCGGATCAGCACCGACAGCCGGGACCACGGGCCGTCCTCCACCCCTTGCTGGGCCAGGAAGGCGCCCCACAGCTCGACGCCGCTGTCGGCCGAGGCCTCATCGCCCAGCGACAACCCCGGGTGGACCAGCCGGGCCGTCGCGGTCCACTGCCGCGCGCCGGGGTTGTGCGCGATCCCGACCGGCAACGCATCCACGGTGGCGGTGTGGAACGCCAGGCCGCCCAACGGACCGGGCAGGTCGGTGACTACCCCCGCCGCCGGCTCAGGTGCGGTGGTGCCGGTGGCGTTGGGCAGCATGTTGGCGTCCCCGATCGTGGACTGGAAGATGGTCTCCTGGCGCAGCCCGGCGAGTTCGTGCCGCACCGCCAGCCGGGCCCAGGCCAGTGCGCTGTAGCCGGCGACCCGGGTCAACACCCCGACCGCGAGGACCGCCGCGAGGGGCACGGTCAGCAGCAGCCGGGCGAAGTGCTGCCCGGCCAGGGGCAGCAGCACCAGCATCACCGCCGCCCCCAGCACCAGGGCAGCGCCCGGGGTCAGGCCGAACACCCACGCATCGCGTTCGCCGGACCAGCCGGAGAACCGGCGGGCCTCGACCGGAGACGTCACAGCACCACCGCGGCCGCCGCCGGCGGCGCGGGCGCGGGCCCGGCCACAGCCGGCCCGGCCCCTCCGCCAGCCGCGCCCCCGGTCGGTGCGCCACTGCCGTTCGAGGTGCCGCCCGGGCTGGGTGTGCCGGGGACCGCCGGCGCACCGGGTGCCGGCGCACCGGGTGCCGGCGCACCGGGGGTTGCGGGGCCGGCTGCCGTCGCCGGGGTGCCGGCAGGCGCCGCGGGCGGAGTCTCGGCTGCGCCCGGCGAGCCGGTCGCGCTGCCGGCCGAGGCCTGCGCCGGGGAGGGGTTGCTGGCCTGGTTGGCTTTCACCCGCTGCTCCATCTGGGCAATGTTGTCCTGCTCGATGTGGTTCATCAGCTGCTCACCGCTGAGGTCGGCGTCCGGGGAGAACGCGCCACCGCCACCGGCACCCCCACCGCTGCTGCCGCCGCGGGAGCCGCCGGGGACCATCCCGCCGAGGGACTCCAGACCCAGGGCGCCGGCGGCTTTCTGGCCGATCGCGCCGAGCCCGACGTCGTCGACGAAGGAGAACAGCTTCAGCAGCATGAACGGGGTGATCCCGGCGACCGCCAAGATCGCCCCGCCCAGCAGCACCCGGGTCAGGTCGGTGGCCTCACCGAACCGGGTGACCCCGATCGCCAGGCACAGAAACAGCACCGGCTTCATCACGATGAACGCGATCGTCCAGGACATCGTCTTTTTCGCCCACGAGCTGGTGGCCTGATGCATCGAGCCGGCCGCGGCGATCGGGCTGGTCACCACCAGCACCACGATCGCGGCGTTGCGGATGAACAACTCCACCCACAGCAGCAGCGTCAGGGCGGCGATGACGAAGGCGAACAAGAACATGAACACCAGTCCGGCGCCGCCGCCGGAGATCAGCGCCTGGCCGCCGAACAGCACCGCCATCTTGGATTGCAGCCCGGCGGTGTCGCCGAAGGTGGCGGCGACGATGTAGCTGCTGACGCCGTCGGCGGCCGCCAGGGCGGCCGAGGCCAAACCGACGATCGCCGCGATCGACACCGCGTACCGGACCAGGCCCCGCACCGCGAAGCCCAGGCCGGTGCCGTCCCGGCCGACCGCGATGCTCGCGGTCTGCAGCAGCAACACCAAAAACGCCACCGCCCCGCTGATGTATAGCGAGATCCGCCAAGCCGAAGACGTCTGGACGTCGCTGAGCGACAGGCCGCTGGCGCTGTTCAGCACCTGCGCGAACTGCTTCATCAAGAACACCGGCAGGCGCGCGAACTGCTCCAACAACGGATCGACCGCACTATGCGCCACCCCCGCCACCGCCCCACCCAAGGCACCGGCCGGATCCGTGATCGTCCCGAGCACCGCATGACCGAGCTGGCCCAAGCGTCCGCCAAGGTCGTGTCCGCTTCCCCCGGCGGGCGGCAGGGTCAGTGGCGTGGCCGTGAAGTCAAGACGCATAACGCAGCACCCTCCAGCCGGCGGCGACCGAGGCCGGGTCGCCCGGGGTGAAGACGGTCGCTGGCTGGTCGGGGCCGTCACCGACGATGTGCCAGTCCCCGTTGACCCACCCGATCAGGTAGCAGCCGGTCGCCGGCGCGTTGGTCGGCACCGGCACGCCGGTCACCTTCAGCACCCCCCAGGTGCACACCGTGCGCTGGTCCCCGTGCGAAGCGATGATCTTGGCCATCGAGTCGGTGATCGAGGACAGCACCCCGGCCGGCAGCGGGCCGTCGGCCGTGATCCCGGACTTTGCTCGGCCCCGTCGGACGACCGCGATGACCTCCGCGACACCCCCACGGGCGGTAGGCGCCAAGGTGCGTTCGATGCTGGCCTCCCGTTCCAGATCGAACGAGGCCCCGAGGGCGGTGTCGGCGGCGACGTTCATGGCGACCGCGCCGGCGTCGGTGTGCGGCCACCGGACGGCCAGCCCGTTTTCCAGGCCGGCGGCGTGCGGGAGCACGATCATTCCCGGGGTGGCAGTGGCGTTGGTGGCCGGCGGCGAGCTGGCCGCAGTCGACGGTGGGGCACTGGGCGCGGCCGGCAGGGCGCGGGAGGTGGGGGAGTGACTGGATGAGCCGCCCACCACGAACCCGATGGCGGTGCCGGCCCCGATGAGCACCACGGTCAGACCGGCGGCAGCTGCGATCCGTGGGCCCCGCCGGGGGGTGTGGTCGGAGAACGTCATGATCGGCTCCTGGCTCGGTGGCCGGTCAGTTCGACAGGCCGACGAGCAGGTTGTAGCCGACCGCGAACAGCACCGCGGCGCCCAAACTGGACAGGATCACCTTCGGTCCCTGGGTCGCCGACGGGCTGTGATGGAAGATCTTGCCGGCGGCGAACAACCCCACCCCGACCAGAAAGCCGATGAAGATCGCGGCCTCCACCCCGAACTTCACATAGCCCACCAGCGCGCCAACTTTCCCGCCGACGCCAGGAGGAGCCTGCGACGGGCCGTTGGGGATGGCTAGGTGCGGCAACGCCGTCAGCGCACTGTGGACACTCAGCAGAACGGTCACAGGAGCTCCTTCAACGGGACATAAGAGTCAGGCAGGGAGAAGTACAGATCACGACGCGCACATCAGGAGGACTGGCTGTCGGGCTTTCCTGCCTCCCAACAAGATCAGTCAGAGTAGGAGAACATATCCTCTGACTGACGCCTCACCCTAGACGCTGGTCAGCCGCACTCGTCAAGGTTGGGTGCGGCGAGTCGCCGGGAAGAGCGCGCATCCGGTGCTGCTGACCCGACGTCCATGAAGTACGGCTTCTACGGTTCCGGTGCCGCTGGGCCGGACAAACTGTCCGGGACGACACCCGTTGCTCGATGAGCCGTTGCAGGTGCAGAACGATTGGGACCGGCCTGATCCAGTGGGCTGCCCGGCACGACTACCTTGATCCGAACTGCCATAGACGGAGACCGCGATGACCGCCGCACTGATTGGCTCGTTCGGCCAGGCGCTGCCCCCGGTCCGGCGGCAGACCCAGCTCTGGGATGGGTTCTTCGCTGAGTACTACCAGCAGAACAAGTTCGCCGAGCGGCTCTTCCGCAACGTGGGAGTCGAGATGCGACACGGGGTGGTCGACCCGGGCGTGGAGGACGTGTCGCAGTGGCCGACCGGCGCCCGGATGGAGCGGTTCATCACTGAGGCGCTGCCGCTGGGGAAGGAGGCCCTGGGGATCGCGCTTGACTCAGCCGGCGTTCGCCCGGAGGAGCTGGGGATGCTCGTGGTGGCGTCCTGTACCGGCTACGCCAGCCCGGGCCTGAACGTGCTGCTGGCCCGCGACATGGGCATGAGCCCTGATCTGCGGAGCCTGATGATCGGGCACATGGGCTGCTACGCAGCGATCCCGGCGTTGGGAGCGGCCGCTGACTACGTGGCCGTGCACCAGCGGCCGGCGCTGCTGCTCTGCCTGGAACTGACGAGCCTTCACCTGCAACCCGCGCAGGAGATTCCCAGGCCGGTCACTCCCGACGCTGTGCAACAGATGGTCGTGCACGCCCTGTTCGGGGACGCGGCGGCAGCCGTCGTCGTCACGCCAGAGACGACTACCGGGTCGATGGAGGTGCTGGAGGTAGCGGCTATGACTGACACCACGACCGCGGACATGATGACCTGGGACGTCACTGACATGGGGTTCCGGATGGGGTTGTCGACCCAGGTACCGGCCGTGCTCGCGCGACACGTGCGACCGGCCACCGAACAGATGCTCGCCCGGCACGGCCTCACCCTGGACGACATCGACGGCTGGGTCGTGCACCCAGGCGGCCCGAAGATCCTCGAAACTGTGGGCGATGCCCTCGACCTTACGGACCAGGACCTCCAGCCGGCTCGGGACGTCTTGCGCGAGCGCGGGAACTGTTCGTCGACGACAGTGCTCATGATCTTGGACAGGGTGCGCGGGCAGGTGCCTGCGGGTGGTCACGTGGTGACTCTGGCGTTCGGCCCAGGCCTGACGCTCTACGCCACCCTGCTCCGCATGCAGTGAGTCCGACGATGGGCGACGGCAGGACAACGGCGCGGCAGCGCAGCACCGTGCGGGCGGGGAAGTAGCCATGCCAGACGAGACCCCTCCCGCGGCGCTGTCCCTGGCCGACAAACTCGACCGGCTGTTCCGGGTCGTCCGGCCACCCGGCCAGGACCGCGAGTACACCTACAAGGAGGTGGCCGCGGTGATTGCGAGTCGCGGTGGCCCGGCGGCGACAGCGAACTATCTTTACTTGCTGAGGTCAGGACGCCGAGACAACCCGGCGAAGAAGCTGCTCGAGGCGCTAGCTCAGTTCTTCGGCACGAACGTCGCGTACTTCTACGACACCACGGCGTCAAGCCAGGACCTCGACGAGGAGATGCGGCTGGTGGTCGCGCTGCGGGACAGCTCCATTCGACAACTTGCCTTGCGTTCAGTGGACCTCTCGCCGGGCAACCTCAGCCACATCATGGGCATCGTGGAACAAGTCCGCGCGCTGGAGGGGCTGCCGCCCGGGGCACCCCCTCCAGCACAAGCATGGACGGGCGAGGCACCGGACAAGGCGGAGGACCAGGGCAATGCCGGGCAGTGACCACCGTCAGCTGGAGCGAGTGTGCCGGCGCAGGATCGCCGAGCTCGACCTGCCGTCACCGCTGCAGCTTGCTGAGCTCAAGACGCGGTTAGAGACGCGGCGCGGTCGGGAGCTGTGGGTCCTGCCTGACCAAGGAGAGCTGCCGCCCGAGATCACTGGGCTGTGGATCGGTACGGCTACCAGGGACTACGTGTACTACCAACACGGGCTGGACGGCTGCCTGCTCGAAACGACCTTGCTGCACGAGTTCTCCCACATGCTCTGCAACCACCGTTCGGCGAACGTCCAAGACCAAGCCTGGCTGCAGCAAAGGGCTCCGGCGTTGACCAGCCTCGGCGCCATCGAGCACATGTGTATGCGCAGGGACTACGGATCCAGCGATGAGCGTGAGGCTGAGCTGATGGCGTCACTGATCCTGGCCCGTGCGACCAGGCGCTGGCACCGGAAGCGCACAGAGGCGTCGCGACCTGATGAGTTGGCAGCGCGGCGCGTGGACAGCATCTTCAAGACGTGACAAGGCCCCTGTGGGCGGACCTCACGCCAGGCACGATCAGCAAGACAGTCCTGCCCGTGATCTACGCGGGCACCAGCCTTCGGCTCCTGGCTGTACGCCGCGAGAGCCAAGACCCAGCGGTGCGGGACATGGGGGTCGCGTTGGCCGCTACCGCTGCAGCTCTCAGCACGCTGCCGGCCGCCGCGCTGGACACGTTCGAGGAGCTGTTCGGGGACGCTAACTACGGTCGCTTCCTCAGTCAGCTGGGAACTGTCGTGGCAGCCGGCGCTGGGAACGGCGTGATCCTCCGGTCAGCGTACGAGCCGAGCGAGGCCCGCCCGCGGGTTCGGAGTCGTCGCCAACGCATGCTCGGCACGCTCATCATCATGACGGTGCTGTTCTGCCGAGACCACGCCATGGCCGGCGAGCTGCAACTACCGACCAGGCGGCTCTACCGGCCCTTGCCCGCGCTGTACTGGGTCGTGTTCGCGGACTTCATGATCCTCGCGGCCGGTGAGACGAGCTGGCTTGCGCTGCGCACGTCACGCTTGACCGGGGACGAGTTCGTGCGCCGTGGTTTGCGTTGCGTCACCGTTGGGACGCTGATCCTCAGCGGGTTCTACGGGCAGTACGCCGGTGGTGTCGTGGGCCGGTTGATCTCCTCACGTCTACCAGGGCCCCTCCGCGGGGTTCCGGCGCAGGCTGTCATCGGCACGTCCGCCGCGGTGATCGCAGTCGGCGCAAGCCTGCCAGGAGCGATGTGGCGATGGCGCACCCTGATGCAGGCAGTCGAGGACGCCCGCGCCTGCATCCGCCTCGACGCGATCTGGCGGGCGTTAAGCAGCACGAACCCGGGCAACACGCTGTCAGTAGGGAGCTTCCGTAGCCCCGACGTGCGCCTGTTTCGGCGGGTGATCGAGATCCTCGGCGGCCTTGACCAGCTCGCCCTGAAACGCGACCCTCAGAGACGCTTTCGCACAGCTGCGGAAGGAATCAGGCAAGAAGAGGGCCTCAGCCAGGACCAGGTGACCGCTCTCGAACGCGCCGCACTCATCCGCTACGGCGCGGACTTCGAGGAGAACGTCGACGGGAAGCATCGCGAGGCTCGGACGGAGCCTCTGACCGGCACAGCCGTGAGCGAGGACTTTCGGGAGGAAGCCCGGCGTCTGGCCATGACAGCAACGTACCTGCGTTACTCCCCACTCCCCAACCTAATCGCCCAGCACGTCTGGGAAGCGGCTCACCAAGACAAGAAGAGGACCGTGCCAACCATGCCCTTGCAATCCGACCCCACTGCACCCGGCCCCGACTGCACGTGCCTTGCCCGTAGCTCAGACGAGATGGGCTACCTCGAATATGTTGGCGGGCGCGATGAATCAGAGAAGTACTTCGCCGAGGAGCGGGCCCGCTGCCCCATTCATGGAACGACACCGCTCGCGGAGCTGCGGTAGCAGCCGGGCAGCCCGCCTTATCGGCCGGTCGACCAGTCGGGTCAGGGCCCGGCGCTTCAGCAGCAGGCGCCCGGGTCGACAACGGCCCGCGCCGGAGATGACGCTGCGCTGGAGGAAGTGGCGTCAGGTCTAGCTGGTCGCGCCCGCGGCCAAGCCCTCGGGACGGATACGTCGGTCGGAGGGCCGAGGGTGGGGGTGGGGGTGGCTCAGGCGGGGGTGGCTGCTCGTGTGGCGGCGGCCTGCAGGAGTGTGGCGAGCTCGGCCCGTTCCGGTCCGGTCAGGGCGCGCTCGTAGACCGGGGCGCATTGCGCGTCGGTGAGTTCCTCGGCGCGGGAGCTGAGCTCTTGGTGGCCCCCGCCGTCGCCCCATGGCTGCGGCCAGGCGTAGAACTCGGCGTAGGCGTCGCCGCCGTTGAGCATGACGGCGTCGAGCGGGTCCAGTCCCAGGGCGGCGACGGCAGCGACGTGGGCGCTGCCTCGCCACTCACGCAGGACATGCAGCGCGTGCGCGGCCCTCCCGGCCGGGTCGGTCGGCCGGTGCTGGGCCCGCCAGCCCGCGAACAGCGGGAGCCCGGCTGGGCTGACCGCGTCGGTGACGCGCTCGGCCAGCTCGACCAGGCGGGCGGCACCGTCCAGGGATGTGAACGCAGCCCGGCCCTGCTCGGCGAGGGCCTGGGCGTAGAGCTTGGCTCCGGCCCGGGCCGGGTGAACCTGCAGGGCCCGGTCCCAGACCGGGCGCAGCGCGGCGGGGTTGAAGAACCCCAAGGCCGCAGCGACGACGTCGGAGTCGACGTCGCCGAGCACACCGCAGCGGCCGGCCAGGTAGAACGCGAGCAGGTCGGCGTAGCCGTGGGAGACCCCGAGCTCGGTGGTAGCGGGGGCGAGCATGAACCCGGCGCCGGTGTCATAGACCAGAGCTTTCGTCGCGGCGCAGGTCTGCTGGCCGGTGAGCTCGGAAGGGCTGGTGTCAGTCACGGTCGGTTGCCGTTTCGGTGTCGGTGAAGTGGCTGGTGGGGACCAGGGCGACCGGCCGGACCCAACCGGCACTGCCGCCCCGCAGCTTCATCGGGGTGGCGACGAAGAAGAACCCGGTCGGGCGCGGGATCGCACCCAGGTTCGTGAGCTTCTCCAAGTGCATGTGCTCGCGGGCCCGGCCCACGAAGTGCAGCGGGAAGAAGTCCGGGTCGCCGGCGTCCTTGGCCGCTTCCATGGTGTCGAAGCTGACGTCCATGGCGTAGGCGTCAATCCCGATAAGCTTGATGCCCTGGTCGAGCAGGTAGTTCAGCCCCTCGACCGACAGGCCGCCCTGCAGCTGCCAGTACTTCTCGGGATCATCGATGTGCTCGTCCGCTCCGGTCCACAGCAGCACGATCGTGCCGGGGCCCAGGGTGGCGCCGACCCGGGCGATCTCGGCTTCCAGGTCCGCCACCGTGATGTCGCGGCCCGAGTGCCCGCGGAAGTCCAGCCGGACGCCGGGGCCCATCGTCCACTCAAGCGGCACCTGGTCGATGGTTTTGGCGGGCTCACCCGCGACCGTCGGGCCGAAGTGGTAGGGCGCGTCGATGTGGTTGCCGGCGTGGTCGGACATCTTGACGTCCATCCAGGCCAGGCCCAGTGCCTCCGGGAAGTCGCGTCGGTCGATGCGCTCGTCGTCCTGGTCGGTCATCCGGACGTTGAGGAAGTTCGCCATCGCCGCGGCGCCGCGCTCGTGCGGGACCAGGGTGGAGGTGAACCCCCACGGCGGGTAGTTGGCCTGGTCCAGGAACACACCGCAGTCGATCGTGGTGAACGGCTCGTCGAACATGAGGTCTCCGATCGGGGTCGTGGGCTCAGGAGCGGGTGGCGGCGGGCAGCGGGGTCTCGGGGCCCTCGCCGGCGTCGCCCGCGGTGGCGAGCTGTCCGGTGAACAGCGGTGAGGCCTTGACCCGGCGGTGAAAGCCCGGGATGAGCAGCGGGATCGCGAAGCCCAGCAGCACCAGCGCCCCGGCGATGATCTGGAGCCGGTTGAACGGGTACTCCGCGATCGGGTAGACGGTGTAGCGGATCACCAGGGCCAGCACGGCGATCCCAACGACCGACACCACTGCCAGCAGGGGCTTGCGCCGGCGCACCGCCAGGGCCACCCCCGCGACGCACACGATGAGGTAGACGCACAGGATCATGTCGGCGCCGACAGTCGCCTGGTCGAAGAAGATGTCCAGCGGCTGCTTGTCGATCAGGCCGACGACGCCCAGTGCGGACAGCACCGCGACGGCGCCGACGGCGATGTGCGGGCTGCGTTGCACCGGGTGCGTGCGGGCCAGCTTGTCGCTGATGAAGCCGTCCCGCCCGAGAGCGAACAGCAGCCGGGCGGCGGCGTTGTGACAGGCCAGGATCGCCCCGAAGGCACTGACGACGCTCGCCACCAGGATCAGCGTGCCGACCCAGGGAGCGACGAAGGCGGCGCTCACCACCTGCAGCGGCGCCTCGGACTTGCCCAAGGCCGCCGCGTTCGGGAAGCCGATCGTCTCGATGAACGAACCGAACGTGTAGAAGCCGCCGCCGATCAGCAGCGAGGCGAAGATCGCCGCCGGGATGTTGCGGCGCGGCAGCTTGGTCTCCTCCCCGGTCGACGCGGCGCCCTCAAAACCGGAGAAGCCCGTGTAGGCGAAGACCAGACCCAGCATCGCGGTCTGGAACGGCAGGCCGTGCCGGGTGAGCGGCTGCAGGTGCAGCCCGTGCCCGTGGTAGCCGCCCTTGGCGATGACCACGATCCCCACGACCAGCACGACCAGCAGCGACAGGCCCTCCAGAGCGAGGATGAGCAGCGCGCTGAAGTGGATGGTCCGGAAGGCCAGGTACCAGGACAACGCGAAGAACACCAAGGCGACCAGCGGCCACGGGATGTGCGGCAGGCCCTGGTCGTGCAGCAACGCCTCGAAGATGTTGGTCGTGCTGGTGTAGTTCGCGCTGGTGTAGGTGATGTAGACGATCAGCAGTGAGAAGCAGGCCGCGAACCCCACCAGCGGCTTCAGCGCCGACCCGGCGAAGGCGTACGCCGACCCAGCCGAGGCGTACTCCCGGCTGAACGCGCCGAACACATACGCGATCGGCAGCATCGCCAGCATCGCAATGAAGAACGCGAAAGGACCCTGACTCCCCACGATGCCAGCCATCAGCGCGGGGATGAACAAGATGCCGCCCGTCGGCCCCTGGATCCCCACACTGATTGCCACGCCGCCCAAAAACCGCAGGCTGTTGGAGGCAAGACGGCGGTCCTGCGCCGCGTACCCCTGCCCGGACGGGCTGGCTCCGGGCTCCACGATGGCTGTGCTCACGGACGTCCTCACAGTGACGGGACCAGGGCGGCCTGCGGTCGATGCACGGCGGTTAATAGGAGCGCCGCCAGTGAACAGGGTCGGCCCGGGCAGCGCAAGCCACCCGCCGTCAGGTGCCCACGGGCAGCACCCGCTGCAACCGGCCTTGTAGACCAGGGGCAGGCGAAGCACAGCAACAGCGGCGGCTACCTCGCCGAGCGCCGCTGGCGCCGGCCTGCCCCCAAGATTTCGCCGAGACCGGTCAGCGTTCTACCGGCCCGCGGCCGGGTGGCCTCGACCCGCGACCCGACCCGGGTCAGGACCCTGCCGACCAGTGGCAGCACCAGGACCGCGAACAGCCACCGACGAAGTCGCATGGACAAGAACATGACCCGCGGCTACCCGACCAGCCACCCCTCACACCCCACCGCCAAGCGGGGCAGGCGGCGGCAGACCGCCGCGGTGGTGGTCGGCCAGCAGCGGGTGCTACTCCTGGGTGACGACGTAGATGCCGTAGATGACGCCGGGGATGTGTCCGCACAACTGGAGCAGCAGCGCGATCAGGACCTTGCTACTCAGTCCCTTCTTCATGGCGACCGACACCGGTGGCAGGAAGAAGGCGATCAGGACTTCCAGGACGGTCATCGTGCTCCTTGATGCCGGTTCCGGCACGGGCGTGAGAGGTGGCACCCGGCAACAGCTCCCACTGAAGTGAACGGGCTAGGGCCATCAGGCTAGGCGACTGGTGTGCTTGGTCAGCGGTGGATGTGGAGCGGCGCGGCCTGCGACGCCTACCTGAAGGGGGCCTCCTCGCCACCTGTGGACCTCGAGCTCCGGGTCAGGCACGCGGATCAGTGCTGGCTGCTCGACGAGCCTGACCGCGCGCCGGGCGTAGGTGCACACTCAACGGGTGTCAGCGGCGACGACCCCGGGTCCGTGGGGCTCGGACCGGCAGCAGGTGGTGTTGAACGCGCTCGCCGTGCAGCTGATGCGGGAGTCACCACGGCTAGTCCGGGCGTTGGCGAACGCGCAGGTGCTGGGGCTGGGCTGTACCGGTGCACGAGCGCGCCGCTGCGGCTGGTGGCTGGCGTCGACGGCGGCCATGCTCGGCGCCCTGTACGTCAGCAGTCCCAGCCCGGTGCTGGCCCTGATGCTCACTGCTGCGCTGGTGCCCGGCGCGCTGCTGCTTAGCGCCAGCCGCAGCGAACTCGCCCAGCTCGAACGCCGTTGGCTGGCCTGGCGGCTACTTCCAGGCAGGTGACAAGCCGCCGCGCCGGCCCCAGAACGGCGGCGCTCAAGCCCCTCCCCCGGCTCCCGATATGACGCGCCGATAAGCTCTCTTATGTCATAGTTTGCCCCGGAAAGCCGCACCTGCGGGTAGTTCTCCTACTTGGGGCCGCAACTGCGTCGGTCGCCGAGTCGGGAACAAGTCGAGACCATCGTGACCCGGCCTTGATCCTCCAGCGGCTTTCCGAGCGAGCCACAGAACCGTCGGTCGTGATCTTGGCTAACGGCACTTCTCAGCGGTTGGGGCCGGGGAGAAAACGGCCCTCACGTCCCACTAGCGAGAGGCAAACGGAACGTTGGCAGCAGTTGACCGGTTACGCGCGGGCAGGGTGTCTCATCCAGAAGCATGACCTGCCAGCCCTGGTAGAAGGCAGCTGCGTTTGGGTCTGCGTGGATCAGCAACGCGTCGAACTTGCGACGTTTGGCTCGGGCGACCGCGTCCTGCATCAGGAGCCGTCCTAGTCCTCGACGCAGCCGGGTGGGGTCGACGAACAAGGCCCACAACTCGGCCGAGCCGTCGCCAAGGTCGTCCAGCGCGTAGAAGCCCGCAGGGGAACCCTCTTGCTCAACCACCACGACGTCGAAGCGGGCGAAGTCGGTGAGCCAATCGGCCCACTCCGACAGCCAATTACGCATGTACACGTCGTCATAGCCCCAGACCTGCTTCGAGCGAGCCGCCATCGCCCGCAGCGCGTCCGCCTCGCGCCGGGTTCCCGGCCGGAGCATGCGATCTGGTGACTCGTTCACGAGCGAAGAATAACGACGCATAGCCTCGGGCGGCGCGAGGAGAACGCCGCCTCCCCACGAAGGAACCCCAATCGCGGTTCTGAGCTTCCCCTTGAACCGTGGAGGGTTCGGTTAAGCCGCGATGGCTTAATGGTAGGGGATTTCTCGAACTCGATGGGGGACTTCATCCCCGCCGAGCCGTGCCTGCGCCTGGGGTTGTAGAACTCCTCGACCCAGGCGCTGATGACCTGCCTGGCCTGGCCTGGTCCTTAGTGCCGAAGTGCTGCCAACTCAGCACCTCCCACTCGAGGGTGGAGAACAGCGATTCGGCAGCCGCGTTATCGAAGCATGACCCGACGCGGCCCATGCTCTGACGGACGTGCAGACCCGAGCACAACTTGGTGAAGTCACTCGCGGTGTAGGTCGATCCGCGGTCGGTGTGGAAGATGATATCGCGGATATTCTCGGCGCCGCGGCGGACCGCGACGGCCATCTTGATCGCGTCCATCGCCAGCTCGGCGTTGGGGTGATCTGAGGTCGGCGCGGCCAGCAACCTGCGCGAGAACAGGTCGAGGACCGTCGCCATGTAGAGCTTGCCCTGATCGGTCGGGATCTCCGTCATGTCCCCAACCCACCGCAGGTTCGCAGCGGCGGCGGTGAAGTCCCGCTTGAGCAGATCCGGGAACTTCGCCGCCGTCCGGTCCTGCCGGGTCAGGCCGCGGTTGCGTTTGACCTCGCGGCCCTTCAGGCCCTGTCGGCGCATCGAGTCCGCGACCGAGTTCACCGACACTCTCCAGACCAGAGTGCTGCCTTTCAATGAACACCCAGAACCACTGCTGGGCAGAGGATCTGACACCACCTCAGCCGTGCCGTCAGCGGCCGTCGGCACCTCACCCGTCGGTGGTTCCTGGACCTCGTCAGAAGGGTCGTCGACGGGCTCCTCGGCAGCCGGCACGGGGTGCACGGGCAGCGTCACGACGTCCGCGCCCTGGCCCGCGAGCAGCTCGGGGTGCGGCAGCTCCGGATCAATCAGGTCCTCATAGACCCGCGGGGAGCCGTAGCTGCCCTGCGAAGCGACGAACGCCTGCCGGACCGCCTCATCCAGCAGCGCCCGACGCTCCCCACGGACCGTGGTCGGGGCTTTGATCCACTTGTAGAACCAGGCCTCGCTCACCGCCAGCAACCGGCAGCTGAACGCGTGTGGCACTCGGTAGAAGGTCCTCTGGTCGGCGATGAAACGCGCCACGCTCACTTCGTCGCCTCCTTCACCCACAGGACCACAGATCGCTTGAGGACATCCCGTTCCATCCGGAGCTCAGCGTTCTCCGAACGGAGCCTCTTGAGCTCCGCCTCATCCGCGATCCCGAGGCCGTCGCTCTCACCCCGAGCCACCCGGTCCTTATCGACCCAGTTCCCGAGCGTGCCGGGGTTGACCCCCAGGTCACGCGCGATCACCGCGATCGGCTTCTTGGTCTCCCGGACGATCCGGACAGCTCCTTCACGGAACTCCGGGTCGAACTTCCTTCGGATCTCTGGCATGACTACTCCTCATAGTCCATGCCTCCACACTTCTGGGGGATGCTCATTCGGTGGCGGGGCTGCGGCGTCGCAGGAGTGCATTTTGCTCTTCGACTTAAGTGCCGCCGCTGTCGCGTCCCAGCCACAGTGCCATCCCGATTGACAGGTCCCGCCTCTCACTGAAGCCGTGACGCGCATACAGTCGCCGGCCTGGCGGGTCAGCCATCAGCGACACGAAGGCATCCGCCGGGGCTCGTCGGCGGACCTGGTCGAGCAGCCAGGTGAGTACCCAGTTGCCGATGCCGCCGCGCTGGTGAGCAGGCAGGACCGCCATGTCCACCACGTGGAAGTACCAGCCGCCGTCGCCTATCAATCGCCCCATCCCGACCGTCACGCCTGTGTCCGTCTCGCGGACGTGGCACGCCGCCCAGCTGCCGGGCAGGGCCAAGGCGGCTTGCTCCAGCGTTCGAGGGGTAAGGCCGGAGTCCCGACGCAGGCGCAAGTAGTCCTTTAGATCCGGTACACCGGCGTGCAGGGCGTAGCCCTCTGGTGGCTCGTGCATGCCGCCCACGATGTCAGAGCCTGGCTTGTGAAGAAGAGCTGCTCAGGGACACTCGCTAGTGGCGGTTAGGAGCGACGAGAACGCATCTCAATGACGGGAGCGGCACCTACACGGGGACGCTGCAGGGTCACCGGCAGACGTCGTGTGCATGGTGCACCGGGTCGTGTACGAGGTAACGGATCAAGGTCGCCAGGGTGAAGCGGGATCCGTTGCTGCGCAACGCCGGCCGGTCCCACGCATCGTTCGGGATGCCGGCGAGTTGCCGCGACAGCCCGGACAGGGCGAGGTCGAGCTCAGCGGCGACGACCTGCTGGTCCTGGTCGGCGTACTGCCGCTCCAGAGCGGTCACGTCCTGGTCCCAGTTGGCGAAGGTGGGGTCGTCGTGGCTGAGCACAAGCGCAATCCGCTCGCGGAACACATCGCAGGTGTCCCGGACGTGGCAGGCGTACTCCAACGGCGACCACGTCGTAGGCGCCGGCCGGGTCCGCACGTCTTGGCGTGCCAGCGCTGCGCGCATGGTGCTGACGGCCGCAGCCAAGAGGTCACCGGCGCGATCCAGTGGCATGGCACTGGCGTCGAATCCGCACTCGGGGCACGGGCGCTCCAAGACCCAAGTCCAGTCCTTGTCATCTGCTGCCATCAGATCAAGCGGTACGTCCACTTCGCCTTCGTAAGAGGAAGCCCTTAGACGGTTGCCCCGGCCCGCCGAGCCGCACCGGGGGCGCCCGGGCCAGTCACCGACGAGGCCGTCGCGGCGCAGTCCTCCTCCGACCTCACAGCACGAGAAGTGGATCTTGGCTAACGCCGCCTACTCGGGGTCTCGGGTCGAGCGGGCAAGTGCCGGATACCTGCGCTCCGGAGAGGCAGTTACGTCGGCATCCAGATGGCGTGGTCGTGGGCGAAGTAGACCCTTGACGGATCCAGGTCGACGAGTCGCCTCATCCACGCCGGCGTCACCGGTAGAGGAGGCGGATGGCCGTCGTCGGATGCGCGGAGGGCCAATGCGTCGGCGCTGTAGGCCGTGGCGGTGTCGTGGGACTGCCCGGCGAGCACGATGACACTGCCGTCGCCCCGGCGTACGACGACTGACTGGTGGCCGTCCGTGTGCCCAGGAGTCGGGATGACCGTGACTCCGGGGAAGATCTCGACGTCGCCGGCAGCCGTCTCGGAGGTGAGGCCAGGGGCATCCACAAGCTCGGGCAGCGTGTAGTCCGGAAGACGCGCTGCCGCGAGCTCAACCTCCTGCACCACGATCGGCAGGCCCGTGAGCGACGGGTTGCCACCGCAGTGGTCGAAGTGCAGATGGCAGTTGGCGATCACCGTCAGATCCTCGACAGCGAGCCCGGCCGCGTGCAGCGCGTCGGGCAGCGCGATGCGTCGTGGGCGGTAGTGGTCGTCGACGTCCGGGTGCAAGCCCATCCCGCTGTCCAGCAGCATCGTGCCCTTCGGATGCTGCACCACGTAACCCAAAACCGGCTCGACCCGAGGGGCGGTGCTGCCCGTCTCCTTAGCCGGCCGCACGAAGTAGCCAAAGTCGAGGCGTAAGACGGAGATCTCGGAGCTCACCCCGCCGACGGTAGCGCCGGTTCTCCATGAGCGGGCACTTCTGCTGCTTGAGCCTCCCGGCTGGTTTATTCCGCGCCGGAAGAACGCGAGACTGCCCAGTCGTCGGCAAGACTGGGCGACATGGCGGCTGAGATCGGACCGGAGGTCGTGCTGATGTGCGGCATCGCGGGCTCGGGGAAGACAACGTTCGCCCAGCGGCTGGAACGCAACGGCTACCTGCGCCTCGCGATCGACGAGGCAGTCTGGGGCTGCTTCGGTCGCTACGGTATCGACTACGACGCCACCGAGTACGCCCAAAAGTCCCTGCTTGCCGAAGTTTCGCTGCGCGAAAGGCTCGTCTCAGAGATCGGCCGGGCGCGCAACATCGTTGTCGACAATGCCTTCTGGAACGGTGCTACGCGTGATGAGTACAGGCGCCTGATCTCTGACGCTGGCGGGCGCTCTCGTCTGATCTACCTGAAGGCAGAACCAGAACTGCTTCGGCAGCGGCTCCTCCGACGCGCCGAGCGTTTCGATGCCAACGCCGCCTTTGCGATCACCGAGCAGACCTTGGCCTTCTACCTGCGAGCTTTCGAGGAACCGCAGGACGAAGGGGAAGAAGTCATTCTGGTCGCCGACGACGGCGACAGATAGCTGATCCTCGACGGCATGTAGCGCTTCTGCTTCCGGCTACCGGCACCTACCCTTCACGCGTGCCGGTGGAGGAACGAGCCGTGGCCCTGGCGGGCACGCTTGAACAGCAACTGGCGCCAGAGTGGCCTGGGACGCTCTCGGTCTTTGTGACGCGGTCGCACGGTTGGCCGCGCCGTGAGGGCTTGGCGACTACATGGTGGCTCCAGGACGGAGACGACGACTGGTTCGAGCCTTACCGCTGCCGTGGCCGTCTTGGTCCCTGGCGACCAACGCGAACGGTGGACGATGCGGCGAGAAGGCTGGAGGAACACCTGCTGCAGGTGCGGGCAGCCGCGGGCTAACGGCTCCCCTACTGGCCCCTAGATCCCATGCCAACGTGCAAGACGCTTTGCAATCGCGATCACCCGTCCACCCCCTCGTCAAGAATGGTCTGCACGAGGTCGAGTTCCCCGTCGAGGCTGGAAGCACTGGAGTTCGAGTGACAAGCGTTATGCCGGACTGGCCGAGCAACCTGCCCAGCCTCCTGGGCCACGGACTGCAACTTCGCCCATGGCTGAACGCCGACGTGGAGTCACTCCACCTGGCATCCCAGAACGAGGACATCCAGCGATGGACCACCGTCCCATCGCCCTACACGCTCAGCCACGCCCAGGACTTCGTCGCCAGCCGTCCCATGGCACTAGCCCCGGCGTTTCAGTAGAGCCCTTTGCCGAGGTCGGATGATCTTGAATGCGTCGGTGGCGATGTCGAGGCAGCGGCGATCGCCGGCGCTGGGTCCGGTGTCTCCGTGCTCTTGGTGGGGTGGTGCGAGGTGGTGGTGCTGGCTGTCAGGCCGGGAGCGGGATCTGCCGCAGGCGGGTGAATGCTTTGGCGAGGGCCAGTGCCCAGGGCCAGTGCTGAGCCAGGCGCAGGAAGACTTTGCGCTGGCCGCGGGTAATGCGGGCGGCGGTGTGCAGCAGCCGATACCTCAGCGTTTTGGGTTCGGCCCGGTGCAACTCGGGATCATCGGTGAGCAGCATCGACTGGGTCAGGGCGAGCAGGTCCGCGGCGATCAGGGCGAGCTCGACCCAGACCTCGTTGATGTTCTGGTGCCGGGAGGGCAGGTGACCCAGGCCGGTGTCCTTGCCGGTGCGGATCCGGTCCTCGACCCGGGCGTGCGCGCGGTGCCGGGCTTCCAGGAACGCCAGCTGCCCGCGGGGTGTGTTGGTGCTGAAGGCTTGGTAGCGGTAGCCGTCGCGGATCTCGAACGCGTCCAGCGTCGCACCGGGGTGCGGCAGTTCGCGGCGGACGATGACGCGCATGCCGGGGCAGTCGGTGGTCCACTTGCTCAGGTCGAGCAGCCCGGTGACTTCCACGACGTCGGCGTGCTCACGCAGGTCCCCGTCGGCGTTGGACGCTGCCTGCCAGGCCCAGGCCGGGGCGTCCTTGATCGCGGTGCGGATGGCTTGGGTGACGGGGTAGCCGACCGAGAACTCCAGGCCCTGCGCCGACAGCGCGGCGATCAGGGCGTGGGAGTAGCCGGCGCCGTCGGCGCGGATCAGGATCGGTTTGCTGCGCCACCGATCCGGCAGCTGGGCTAGCGCCTGATCGACGACGGTGAGGTGATCGGCGGCGGTGTTGCTGCCGGCGTTCCCCGGCCGCAGCACCGCGGCCAGGGCCTCGTTGGTGTTGTCCAACCAAGCCCCAAGCGGGTGGTAGCCAAAGCCGCCCTTGAAGTTGCCCCTGGCGCCTTCCTTGTCCGAATGGGCGGTGACCAGCGTCGCGTCCAGGTCGATCACGACCTGGCTGATCCTCTTGCCGGCGGCGCGGGATGCTGGCAGCTCGGTGCCGGTGAGCTCACCGCGGGCCAACCACGCCCGGTCCCTGGCTTCGGCCCGGCCCTGTCGGATCCGGGCCAGCATGCCTGGCGTGTTCGCGATGTCGGCCAGCACCCGCCAGATCGTCGGAGTCGACGCGACCGATCCGGCTGGGCCGTGCAAGCCCTGCTGGTCGGCCAGGGCTTGGACGTCGCTGATGGTGACGGCGCCGTCGGCGATCGCGACCGCCACATCGACCAGCACCCGGCCGGGATCGTGACCAGCGCGGCGTTCCCGCAGGCTGTCGGTGGCCTCGCTCAACGCCGCCGTCAGGCCGATCCGGTCCGCGAGCTCAGCCAGCAGCACCGTCCCGGCGTGCGACACCACCCCTGTCCCGTCACACGTGATGGTCGGCGGCGTCCTGCTCGTTGTAGGTTGCACCCGCGAAGTGCCTCTCTCGTTGAGTCTTCTTGTCCCTCAGCAAGACAAGAATCCCAGCAAAGACAGGCACTTTCGCGCTTCCAGAGCCCGTGTCGGGCCCCAAGATCAGATCGCTACTGCAACAGCGGGGCTAGCGCAGCGACAGGTTGCCCCCTTCGCCATTGCCCACGGCGAAAGCGACTCGCTACTGGGCTCCTGCTCCCTGATGCGCCCCGACTTTGCCAACCGAGTGGTGGAGGTCGGCTACTGGGTCGCCCCCTGGGCTCGCGGCGGCGGAGTCGCTGTCAAAGCCTTGACTGTGCTCTGCGACTGGGCGGGTGAGATCGGTTTTGAACGTGTCGAGGCCGTTGTGCTCGCTGGCAACGACGCGTCCGCTGTCGTGGCTGAGCGAGCAGGACTGGGCTTCGAGGCTCTCCTCAAGAGCCGGGTACTGCTCGATGGACAGCGTCATGACGTCCGCTTGCATGCACGCGTGCTGACCGAGGCCGGTGGCTTGGCGGGCGTGCGAAGCGGCGCCTAGCACCGCTAGGAGCGATGAGAACGCCTCCTCGCGTGGTCGGGCGCGCAGCCCGCCTGCCCGCTGCCCGTGTACGTCACCACGCGCCCGCCCGTGTGCTCCTCGTGGAGCCGGTTCTGGTACGCCACCGACGACGCTGGAGGCGCCGTCGTCGCTCTCGGACAGGTCATCTGTTGGCCGTGGGAGGGGGTCCGCGGCGTCCGCAGCGGAAGTCGGGCAATGGAAGCCACAGTGCGGCCGGCGGGTGTTGCACAACCTGGTCGGGCTCGGTCGTGGATCTGCCCCGGACTGACCCGGGCAGGTCGAGGTGCTCGTAGGACCGCTGACCGCCTGGTCAGGCGTTGGCGGAGAATGCCTCCGACCAGGGCGCAAGGCGCGTCCACGGCTCGTCGGCCTGGTCGCAGCGGCAGCTGTAGCGCGAGCAGGTCGGGCAGGGAGCGGCGTCGGCGTCGGACGTGGGCGGGCAGTCACTAGGCATGCACTCAGCATCGCGGCCGCGGGTTGCTTTCCTGTGAGCGGCAGGTGAATACGCCGCTGTCAGAGGTTCCGTCGCGCACAGCTGCCTTCGGGCGCTCCGCCTGCCAGCTCGTTCAGCGGCGGCTGGCGCCGGAACTTCCGCGACACGCGGAGGAGATGGTTGGTTCCGGCATCCGCCGCTGTCAGGATGCTGCCCATGTCCAGACCTGCAGGTACCCCCCAACCGCGTGCACAGCAGCCGGTCGCGCAGTCCGGCGGCCGAGTGAAGCTGTACGGCTACGTAACCCGCGAGCACTACGACAAGGCGCGGACCGCCGCCTACTCGTGCGGCATGAGCCTCGGGGCGTACCTGACGCACCTGATCGAGGCCGACAAGGTCGACGAGGCGGGACGGCCAGCTTGGGCTGGCTGCGACGACCCAGCAACGCAGGAGCTTCCCCTAGCCATGTAGCACCGCGGGGCTGTCGACCGACGGCTCCGGACACGACGAAGCCCCACACCCCCAAGCTCAGTTTGGCCGCCGGGCAAGGGTGCAGGGCTTCAATCGCTCTCTGGAGGAGACATTACCCCGCCCGCCTCGGGCGGTCACCTGGGACACGCCGCGAGTTCGGCGTCCCCGGTCGACCTGCTGCTGATCTTCGCGCGTGGCCGGCGCCGCCTGCGGCGGTGAGGCCGCCGGCGGTCGCTGTGGACTGCCACTTGCCCGCTGCGGGTCTGACCAGGCCGTTGTCGGCGCCGATCACGGTGTTGTTGCGGGACGGAGACACCGACGGGCGGTATGCGAGCCGGTCTGAGGCGGTGCTGGCGACGGCGCTGGCAGCAGCGGGCGCCGGCTGGACGCAGGCCGGGTGGCGGCAGGTGCTGGCTGGTAGTGCGTTGGGTGAGTGGGCGCAGGTGCAGCGCCGCCGGACCGGTACCCGCCGGCACCGCAACGTGCCGGATGTGGAGCACCGGCTGGCCGGGACTTGGGCCAAGGCGGCTCGCCGGGCCGTGGAGCGGCCGCCGGTCGCCGACGCGGTCTCGGTACGCGGTGAGCTGGCGGCGGTGCTGGCCGCAGCTGATCGGAACCCGGGGGTGTGGCGGGGGGCGGCGGGGGTCAGTGACCGGGCGGTGCTGGCGGTGTTGGTGCAGATCGGGCTGGCGGCGTGCACGGTGACACCCTCGGCGTCGACCCGGCAGTTGTCGGAGTTGGCCAACATCAGTCCGGCGACCGCCGCGGTCGCGTTGGGCCGGTTGCGGGCCCGCGGCTGGCTGCGCCTGGAGCGCCCGGCCGCCGGCACCCAGGCCGCCACCTGGCGCCTGGTCCGCCCGGACCACCTCCAGCACCCCCCCGCGGCGGTGGAGCAGGTGTTGGAGGCGTTGCCGCCCCGGCCGCTGCTCCCGGCCGGTGGTAGCGCCCGCGGCCACGATGCGTTCACCCACACCGTGCACGGCGGTCTGGGCCGGGTCGCCGCCCGCCTGTTCGACGTGCTGGACGACGGTGCCTACGGTGGGTTGAGCGTGCCGCAGCTGACCGCGCTGACCGGCCTGCACCCGCGTACGGTGCGCCGGCACCTGGTCGGGTTGCAGGCCGCCGGGCTGGTTGCTGCTGGCGGCGGCGGCCGGTCCTGGGCGCGCAGCCTGGCTGCCAGCGACCCGGAGCAGCTCGGCGGCGCGCTGAGCGAGGCCGCGGTGCTGCTGGAGTGCACCGGGGTCACCGAACGGCGCCGCCACCGCCACCTGGCCCAGCGAACGGCGTTCACCACCTACTGGACGGACTTCTCGGCCCGTCGCGGCTGGGCGGTGCAACGCGGGCTGTACCGCCCGGACCAACCCCAGCTCCCCCTCTCCCAGGCCGCCTGACCCGGCCGCCGACCTCCCCAGCACGACCCCTCCCCCACTCCCCTGTCCCGCGGCAGGCCTCCACGCCCTGCACACGGCCTCCTGGGGGGTCCGGACAGTCCCGGCTCCCCACCCGTGCCCGTCGGGGCGGCGTGAGCCAGTCCGGAGCGTGTCGTGACGCCCCGAAGGGGGCTGGTGGCCGCCGCCGGGCCGGGGCCGAGCACGGTCAGATGACTGACCGGAGTCGCAGGCTCGCTCGACGGTGGTCTGTCGGACCAGACTGGTCATTAGCCTCACGCCGCGTTCAAGACTCCTAGTGTCCGACTTGGTCGTTACTGCCCTAGAGGGTGGGTGTCACTGACCTGGGGCGCACCGCAGTAGGCCTCGGGTCGTGCGGCGGTACCGGTGGTCTCGGCGAAGATTGGCTGCGTTATTCGATGGCAAGGCCCCTGGTTTTGGGGCCGCGGCAGCACAAGCACCGAAGGTGCGCGGGAGTCGCCCGTGGATCAGCGAGTTGCCTGACTTAGCTGACGTTCGCTCGCCCGGGTAGTTCGTTCGCAATCGGTCTTGGCGCCGCATTCGGGACGGGCACGGCCAAGTGCCGCGGCAGAAGGGCCAGGGTGTGTCAATGGTGCCTACACGGGCTGTTGGGCTGTTGCCCGAGATCCCAGCGCCTCTGCCGGCCGTCCGATGCTTATATGCGGCCGACTCGAGCCAGTTTGCCAAGGTGACTTCTGACGCCAAGTGGACGCCGGCACGGGGTCAGGCGGGCAGGAGGGTGAAGCTTGGGGTATGTGCGGGACGCACGACGGTGAAGTGCCGGCGGTCGAAGGTCGCCAGGGTCGTCAGGCCCAGGCGTTCGGCTAAGGCCACCAGCGAGGCATCGGTGCCGCCTAGGCCCAGGTCGGCGTAGCGCTCGGCCAGCTCAGCCATCCGCGCCACGTCAACGACGGTCAACACCGCCAGTTCGAGCTCGCCGGCGGCGCTGCTGCGCAGGAACGCCACCTCGGGTGCGGGGCCACCGAATTCATGCAGCAGATAGCAGGTCTCGGCCAGCACCGTCGGCGCGACCAGGAACCGGTCGTCGGTCTCGCGCAGCAGGCGTGCGGCGGCGACGTGGTGGGTGTCGGCGGTGCGGGCGGCCGCGACCAGGACGTTGGTGTCGACCAGGATCACCCTCGGCCGAAGCCTCGCTGCAGGTACTCATCAACGCGTCTGGACACATCCGCCGGACCACTGTGGACCGAGCCGATGAACCCGAAACGGCCGGGCTTGGCAGCCGGTACCGCGCGGCCCGCCGGCGGTGCGTCCAGCGTCGAGACGATGTGGAGTCGCTGACCAGGGCGCACACCGTGCCGGCGAAACTCCTCGGCCAGATCAGCCGCGTCCTCCGGGACCGTCAGGTCCCAACCGTCCACCGCACTCATGATCAACACTGTACCGTCGGGAAGAGCGCTCGGCCTACCGCCCGTGCGCGGCGAACCAGGCCACGACGCCGTCATAGCCGTGACGCTCCACATAGCCGTTGAGGGCCTGGCGCAGCACAGGGCTGGCGCTGAGGTCGACCTCAGCGCCAGCGCCAGCGCTGTGCTGCAGCCCCACCGCGTCAGCTGGACCGGCTGACTAAGCGCGCGCTCCCACTACAGGTCATGTCATGTCTGCCCCGGACGCTGGCAAGGACACCGGACCTGCTCGAGTCGCGGTGGCGCAAGCCGCGCAGCTGCCGGAGCATGAACCTGACGTACCGGGTCGCTATGAGCCCAGTTCGTCGTCCAGACCGGAATCGGTGGACGCCGGACCGGGCACGCGGGCTGGCTGATCGGTGGCGGTCAGCTGCTGGCGGCACCAGGCTTGGAAGGACTCCAAGGTGGCGTGGCCGACCAGAGTCAGTGCGCGGGTGGTGAGTCGGTAGGCGTTGGGTCGTCCGGTGGCGGCCTGGTCGGTGCGTTGGGTCAGTAGGCCGCGGGCAGCGAGGCGGTCCAACACGCCGGCGCTGTCGGCGCCGCGTCGCTCGTCGACGTCGCGGCGGGTCGCCTCCCCCAAGTGCCCGACGATGACCAAGGTCATCACCGCCTCGGTGGTCAGGGTAGGGACGGCTTCCAGCGGCCGGATGCGTTCGACGGCCTGGGCGGCGTGGGCGAGCACCGTCAGCTCAATGGTGACGCCGTCATCGACCGCGGCGACCCCGACCGCTGCCAGCCGGTCGGCCAGCTGGGTCACCGCGGTGCGTACGGCGGCGGCCTCGACCTGCAGCGCGGCGGCGGCGTCAGCGAGCTCAAGCCGGCCGGCAGTGATCAGCAGCCCTGCCACCGTGGTCAAGAACCGTTCCGACACAGAAGCCGGGGTAGCGGTAGGGAGCAGCGCGAGCGAGCTCGCCAGGTCCAGGCCCAGCGCCCGCCGGAGCTTGTCGTAGGTGGGCAGCGATGGGCTGCGCCGTCCGTTCTCCACCTCGTTCACCACCGTGCGGGACACCCCACTGGCCCGGGCCAACCGGGACTGCGACCAGCCCAGCTGCTCCCGGCGGGCCCGCACCGACCCCCCCAACTCCCCGGCGGCCCCCGAACCCCGCTCCCCCGCCGAGTTCGGTGGATCCGGTGGTAACAAGCCGCTCACCTGCACAAACCCGGCAACAGCCCACCCACCAAGGCAGACTATCGACCTGCCCCCGCCCAACTGTCGCGCCAACTGAACAGAGAGCCTTCGTCAGCCGAAGGTGCGGTAACGGGAGCCCGGGGATTGCCGCTGGCTGGCCGACTTCGAGCGGCGTCGGGACTGGCGGCTGAGCGACTTAACTGCTGGGCGGAAGGCCTCGGTTGCGCCGCCCAGTCATGATGACTGCCTCCTGGTGGGCCTGCTTGGTCAGTGCCGACACCAAGTCGATGGACCCCTCCCCCACATGACGTCGCAGTTCGTTAAGAGCCAGGCGTACGACATCGGACGCCGATAGGCCGTCGACGGGCATCCCCTTCGCGGTCTGTTTCAGCCACCCACGCTGCTCAGGCGTAAGAAAGACAGTGGCTCGTTGATAGGTAACGTGAGTAGGAGGCTCGACGCCTAGTGGCCTAGTCGTCCAGTCGCTTGAGCTACTAGACAACTGGACGTGGGAGTGACTAGTTACTTGAGCGTCAGGAGGACTTGTAGTCAAGTCTACTAGTCGCCCAGTACGCGACGCGGCGGTGCCGAGCAGATCCGGCACCATCGAGGAAGAAGACTCGTTGTCTAGTTGCCGAGTTGATGGTGTGCGACCGGCTTGCAGCATGTCGCGTGCCGAAACGGACTTACCCACGGGTCAGCCCAGCCCGCTCGATGACCTCAGCGGTGAAGCGCTGGTAGGCGTCGGCCAAGTCGCGATTGGCCTCCTGGTCGCCAACCACTAGGCGGCTCCCTACCTGGTCCTCGGCAGCGATCCGGCGAGGGATCATGGCGTCGAAAATCGGCAGATTGCTGTTGTCCAGCGCCTCAGTTACCTCTCGGCTGACCCGAGTCCGCTGCTCGGCCATGGTCACGAGGACGCCGAGCAGGGGAGCGGTGATCAGACCCTCGGAGCGGAAGTCGTCGGTCCATCCCAGGAAGGCACCTAGCCCTCCTAACGCCAACTTGGTGGCGCTGACCGGAGCGATGATGTCGGTGGCGGCCACCAGCGCTGCGAGGCTGACCAGCGACAGGCTGGGGGCAAGGTCCAGTACGGCCACGTCGTAGGTGTTCTCAACGGGCTCGAGGGCTCGCTTGAGGCGGTCCTCGCGACGAGTCATCGACACCAGCTCGGTTTCCAGCGGCGCCAGCGCGAGCGTGGCCGGCAGCAGGTCTAGGTCGTCGATTCGGGTATTGCGGATCGTCTTGTCGATAGGCACCCCGCCAGAGATGACGTCTTGCAGGTCGAAGTCGATGTCAGACGGGTCCTCGACGAACCAGAAGGTGGCATGGGCCTGAGCGTCGACGTCGACGAGCAACGTGCGTAGACCTGCCCTGGCCAGGCCGGCGGCCAAATTCACTGAAGTGGTGGTCTTGCCGACGCCACCTTTGTGGTTGGCGATGGCGATCGTCCGCATAGTGCAGTCCTCCTTGATTGATCAGGGACACTAGGCAACTAAGCGACTAGTAGTTGGGACGTTCAGCCAGGCGGCGTGTCGCGAGACTGTGACCGGGTGAAAGGATCAAGGTCGTGACACTCTCGCAGCGGGCGCACATCATCTGGCACTGCGGCCAGCACCCGGTCCAGACCACGTAGCTCCCGGCCGGTGGGGAACTGGGCCGGCAGCTGCCACCCCGACGGGTGTGCACCCCCTGAAGCGTCCGGGCGGTCAGGCGCTGGCGCACACGACCGGCAGTGACGCCCAGCAGATCAGCGGCCTGCCTGACGCTCAGCGCCCCGTCCAGCAACAGCACCCCGTGCACCGCCGTACGGGCCGAGGCACGTTCAGCAAGCGGCGGCATGGACTGCGTCAAGCTGCCGGCCTGGCGCTGCACCGACTCCTCGTGCTCACGAGCGAGCTGGCCGGGTCGTCGAGCTCCACACTTGCCCGTCCCAGCCCCTTCCTGATCAGGCTGCCGCTCGTGACGCCTATAGCCGCAGCGCCGAGCGCGGAGCCGAGCACGGGTCCCAGCGCAGCGGAGCCGGGCCACGGTTGCCCCGGCCGTCATCCCGACCCGGGAGGCGAGGATGCCGAGCGCCCCCGATGTGAGCCGTCGGCCCACCCCCGTACGCGCCTCTGAGGTCACAACGGCGTCCTGGGGGCCGCAGGAGGTCGCCGTGCGGGCGTACAGCGGCGGCAGCCGTGGGGGAGCGCCCTACGTCGCCGTCGCCCGGCTCGTCCACAGCAGAACAGCGGCTCGGCGCCGCCCCCACCGGCGCGGTCACGCTCGAGCCATGACACCGACCCCGCCACCCGTCCCGACCACCGTCCCCGGCTTCGTCGTCCTGGACGCCGGCCTCCCCGACCGGCTACCGCTGGGCCATGCCAGCGACCACGACGCCGCTCTGTACGTCCTGTCCGCCGCGCAGGAGGGAGGTCTACGACCAGCTCGACGCCAACGGCCAGGGCGGCCACACCGCTCACCTCGCCCTGGCCCCGATCGACGCCACCGGCAAGCTCGGCCCGCCCTGCTACTGGGTCACCTTCAACGGCATGCGACCGGCCCAGCGATAAGCAGCGGCTAGCAGGCCGCCGTCCTAGTACTACAGTTGCATTTAGTTTGATCTTCTGCGGCGTGTCGTCTTGATGTTGTTCGTTAGCTGCGCAGTCTGGGTGCGGTGGCTGATCATGTTGGGGTGGCGGAGGTAGCGGGCTGGGCGGCG
>JAABUM010000713.1_pt1 | contig 55296 bp, 51 predicted proteins | sample 5559161 | NCBI WGS metagenome assembly JAABUM01 (sample SAMN10711868, study PRJNA513369) | rock metagenome | isolation source: Antarctica rocks | place: Antarctica: Victoria Land, Siegfried Peak nord
AGTGACCAAGCGCGTCATGTATGGCCGCTGTAAGTTCGACCTGCTCCGTCTGCGCGTGCTGCGCGCGGGGTGATCTCCTGCCCCGGGGGGCTCATCGGGAGTGCCTGAGAGCCATATCCCTTGGCCATTGACATGGCGCCCAGTTGAGCGTGATGGTGTGAGCATCCATAGCCCACTGGCACGCGCTGACACGCTTGTGGAGAGGCCCGGCGCGCCGAAGGGTGTCGGGCCGCCTCGTGGGTAACCTGTATCCTTCGGCACGATATTTGCGTATCGCAGAGGCAGGACACACGCCGCGCCGTGCGGGCATGCTGGCAGACTAGCGCTGATCTGGGGCCGCGGCTGAGATATCCACAGATACTAGCTATTTTGTGCTAGCGTGTTGACAATGGAACAAACGTCCTATAAACTAGCTGGGGTGACGCGCCGTGATCTGGTGGCAATCTGGCGCGTTATAGAGAGTGTAGAGAGTGAGGGCAGTCATGAGGGCACGAATGCGCTGCCGACGCGCCGTTGGGGCGCTGATGGTGTTGGGCGCGGGTGTGGCCAGCCTGGGCGCGCCCGTGGCTGAGGGGTCGAACATGGCAGTAGTGCTGGCGCAGAAAACGGGGGCGCGGCCAGCCAGTACGCCGCTAGCCGACTATGCGGCGGGCCAGAGTATCGTAGTGCGGGCTAGCAGGCTGGTCACCCCGGCCAAGCCGCTGTGCGTAGGGCTGAGCAGCCTGATTGATCACTACAGTCTGCCCATCAACCTGGGCCAACTTCATGTCACATCCACACGGGTAGCCGAACTGCGCACCCGCATACCGGCCGGTCTGATCGGTCCTGAGCCAGCAGGGCCTTATGTCGTTTTTGTGGGCGTCTGCGGCGTGCCTGCGCCAACGGGAGAGTACGCCCGCGCCGTGATCACCATCCACAAGTAGCCTGTTCGGGGCGCCTCTACGACGCGGATGAGCTGCCGCGCTTCTTGCCTCGACGCGGAGTCGCCTCACTCGTACGTCCAGCACGCGTGTAGGTAACCAGCAACTTCTCAGGTTGCGGGCGTTCCCCATTAAGACGCTGCTTCTCCTGCTCAGGGGAGTAAACACTGCGGAAGCGCAAGGCCAGGTTGTCGTCCCCTACCTCACGCAGTGCCCGACGAAAGCGATTCTTGATTGTAGCAACACGGTCATGCTCTTCCAGGGCTACCTGAACAGCTTCGCTTGGCGAGTGGCGCAGGAGCGTCTCCACCTGCTCACGGTATGCCGAAAGGTCAATCATGCGGTTTGATCCGCCACGCGCCGGGGGTAGCCATTTGACCATTCCCTGGAAGATAGGCATACAGGTGTCTCCCTTCAGTCCTCAAAGCGCGGCACTGTCGCTTCATGTTTGATCATCTTAGCATGGCATTCTTTACAAACGCAATAGACGCCATGTCTGATCAAAAGAATCACAAATGATTACTACAAACAGCGCTGCCTCTACAGGTCATCGTTCTACCGGTCGACCCATGACGCGATCAGTGGAATGGGCGTACAAGCGTCCCAGACCATGCGGTGGGAGAGGCGGGCTAGCGATGCCTGTCCAGCCACTCGCTGGCCTGACGCATCGCGGTGAGCATTGATCTGCCGACATCGGCCGTGGCCCATTGGGGCTGTAGCTGATTGTGGATGACCACGGGAAAGTAGCGCGCCTGCGCAAGCCGCCGTTGATAGAAAACGTAGCGCCCGATCACACCCTGTTGCGTCTCGACGCTCCAGTTCTGATCAAAGATGAAGTTGCCGTGGGCATACGTGATCAGCCTTCCATGATACAGCTCCAGTCCTTGCACCCAGTGGGGATGGTTGCCCACCACCAGATCGGCTCCGCTGTCCACGGCCAGCCGGCCGATCGCCCGTGGATCGTCGTTGGCGATACCCAGGGTTGTCTGAGGCACCCGCACATACTCCTTGCCCCAGTGGAAGGAGACAATCACCACATAGCCAGCACGGTGTTCGCGGCTGATCTCCCGCCGAATAAGGGCGCGGTCGAAATCAACCCCAACGCCGTTGTAGCCCAAAAAGGCAAAGCGCACCCCCTTCACGGTTAGGTGAGCTGTCGTTCCCATACCGCAGTAGGCAATGCCGGCGTCAGCCAGGTGGCGCTCGGTTTCATAGATGCCGTCCCAGCCATAGTTGCCCAGGTGGTTGTTGGACAGGTTTGCCACATCAACACCAGCGTAGCGCAACCCCCGCACAAACCGGGGGTCTCCGCAGAAGGCCATCCCATAGATGGTGGGCTGGCAGGCGTCTAGCAACGGAGATTCCAGGTTGATCAAGGTGATGTCGGCGTCATGCAAGAATGTGCCGGTGGGCTTGAACGGCCCCACAAAATCACCGGACTGGGCCATCAGATAGTTGCTAGTGCGGCCGGGGATTACATCGCCCGTGGCCACGATGGTGATCAACTTGTGCGGGTCCAAACCAGCCAGTGTGGGTTTTGGCCCAAAAATGGCCTGCAGGGTTAGCGGCGGCAGCGCTGCCGGGCCACCCCGCGCCACCGCGGGGCGGATAGCGCTCGGATCACTGAGGAGAGCTGTGACCAGGCAAAGCAGCCCAAGCACCCCCAACCAGCGTGGACACACGCGCTCACTCAGCCGCGCCCTACTTTTCATGCCCTCTCCCTCCACAGCTCATCTCCTAGCGCCCCGCCTGTTCAAAGCTCGTCGGCGCCCCGGTGGTCGAGTTTCGTCGTTCGTCCGGCTAAAACCCACGAACGGACACCGCGGAGCCACGTAGGGAGACCACGGCTAGCCCTCCCAGGATACGGCGGCGCCAGCCCTATCGCAATACCACCAGCACCTCGACTCGGGGTGCCATGCTAGCCTGGACACAGTGCTCTTTGCCTGGACATGTTGACTCTGGACACGCTATGATAAGGCAGGACTGTAGTTTTGGCGCTACGGAAGGAAGCAATCTGCCCATGGAGATGAGTTACGATCTGCTGCAGACACAACAGGGTAGGGTGTCGCCGCGCATGATTCAGGCTAACCGCATCCTGGGGCTTTCCTCACTGGAGCTGCAACACGAGATTCAGCGAGAGATCGCCGACAATCCCGCCCTAGAGGCCACGGAGCAGGCGACCTGCCCTGCCTGTGGCCGATTGTTAACGCACGATATTTGTCAGCTGTGCCCCAGCGATGCCCGTGGCGCCCCGTCCATTACGGCCAGCGGGGGCAGCAACACCGTGGGTGATGATGTGCCGTGGACCGCTACGGGCGCCGGGCGCGATGACAGTGATTTCGACCCGCTCACGTTGGTGGCCGCCGGGGTCAGCCTGGCGGAGCGGTTGCTGGTTGACCTGGAGATGCTTGTAAGTGACCCTCGCCACCGGCCAATCGCTGACTTCCTGGTGGGCAGCCTGGATGAGAATGGTTGGCTCAGCGCGTCCGTCGGGGAGGTCGCTACGACCTTGAGCATGGATAAAGCAGATGTAGAGCATGTGCTGGGGCTGCTACAAACCCTCGAGCCAGTGGGTGTGGGCGCTCGCACGCTACGCGAATGCCTGCTCATTCAGGCCACCTATCTGGTTGAGCAGGGCATCAGCCACCCCCATGTGATCACCATTATCAAGCGCCACCTCGATGATGTGGCCGCCCACAGGTTTGGGCGCATTGCCCATGCCCTGGGTATCTCCGTGGAGGAGGTGACGGGGGCTTGTCGCTTTATCCGCCAGCAGCTTAATCCTTATCCGGCGCGCCAACAGGATCCGTCGCCGCCGTCAGCGGCCCGCGTAGCGCCGCGCTATCTGCGCCCTGACATCGTAGTGGCAGTTGATGAACAGGGTGAGCTAGAGGTTGAGGTCGTGGAGTCAAAACGCGTCGTGCTGACCATTGACCCCCAGTACCACCGCCTCTGGCACGCCGCGCAACAGAACACGCAACCACTCTCCTCCGCCGAGCGCGACCATGTGCACCGCTATCTCAGCAGGGCAAAAGTGTTCATGGCTAACCTGGAACAACGCCGCCGCACCATGCAGAGGATCAGCGCCTTTGTGGTCGAGTATCAGGAGGAGTTTGTGCGCCATGGTGTACGGCGGCTGCGGCCGCTGACCCGCGCCATGGTTGCGGCGAGCACAGGGCTGCACGAGTCCACGGTGAGCCGCGCCACTGCTGAGAAAAACGTGATGCTGCCTGATCGTCGGGTGGTGCCTTTTGACGTGTTCTTTCAAGCGTCGCTTAATGTGAAGGACGTCATTCGGGAGATGGTGGCCGGCGAGACCGTACCGCTCACCGATGATCAGATTGCGCTGAACCTGCGTGAGCAGGGCCATAGCGTAGCGCGCCGGACCGTGGCCAAGTATCGCACGCAACTACAGATCCTGCCCTCGTCTCTGCGTACCACGGCGTTTCCGAGAGCCGTTGCCCGCCTGTGACGCCGCGCGCAACCGGCGATTGCTCTAGCAGGGAGAGTGGGTTGGAGTGCGCTATGAAACGCTGCGCTTGTTAGCGAACGAAGGCGCTGTGTGATGAGGCGAGCACATCTGAAATACGCTGCTGATGTGTCTCCAGGATATCCAGGGCGGCGATATCATGAACGCCGAAATAGGCGACCTCAGTGACCTCATCACCGAGCAGCAGCTCGCCACCCACCACACAGCCCTGGAACAGTAAGGCCACCAGCTGACAACGCGATCCATCGGCGTATTCCAGCACACAGTGAGGGGTTGAGTAGACGCCCACCAGGCGTTCCACCGTGGCGCGCAGACCAGTTTCCTCCCAGAGCTCACGGGCGCAGGCCTCCGCCGCGCTCTCGCCCGGCTCCATCTTGCCGCCCGGCAGGCACCAGCGCCCGTTTTCAGCGCGACGGGTTAGCAGCAACCTTTGCCCGGACTCGTCGAAGACAGCCACCACGCACTTAACCACCAAGCTGGCCTGCCGGCCCACCCGCTCACCCTGCACAAGTTTAACCATGCGCGTGATCTCCTCTCCCGCCACCTCCTGACGATGGTGGACCCACCCTCGTCTTCATCAAGGTGGACTGAAGCGCGTCGTGTCATGGCGATACCCTTTCCACATGGCATACCCGGCCTTGTCTTCATCAAGATGGGGTAGCCCGCGCACTCGCCGTGAGCAGTTAGTCCAACCGTGCTCCAGCCGATGCATCATCATAGCACGCTCTGGATAGCACGCTCCGGCACGATTGGTCACCCGCCCAGGGTGTGTGAACGGTCCTTCCTGACGTGAGGGAAGGCTGAGTGTTTCTGCCTACTGGGCGCATCTGCTATACTCTAGGGGTACCCTACCAGTAGTTCGCCCTCACGGCACAAATGTGACGATGGGCTGGACCAACAGGCAGGCGACCACGGTCCCAAGATACCCTTTTCACCCTCTCTAGCGTTTTATGTAGTGACCGTGTACAGCGTCATGCTGATGGCATGTGTTCTACACCTGTTTGTCCAGATACACGGAGGTTGTCATGGATGCCAAGTGGCTCCGCAACAGTTTCCTCTACTTGATCATCCTGGTAGCCTTGTTGGCCGTCTTCTTTACCTTCTTTAACCAGGGCAACGGCAGTCCCGACCCCGGTGTCAACGTGGTCCTCGGCAGAGTGGCTGACGATGTCAAGCTGGGCCACCGCGACGACGTGCTGGTCCAGGAGGGGAACACCGTCACGCTCAAACAGCCGTCTTTGAACAACAAGCAGACGGTGACCTATCTTGGCCCCAATGATAGCCTGCAGACGCTGCTCAAGAACGCTGGGGTACGCTACAACGATGTGACGGTGATCAACAGGGCGCCGGGCCAACTGGGCAACTGGCTGGGCCTGATCACCTCTCTGCTACCCCTGCTGATCTTCGGCGGCCTGCTCTTTTTCATGATGCGCCAGGCCCAGGGCTCCAACAACCAGGCCCTCTCTTTCGGTAAGTCCCGCGCCCGCATGTTTACGGGCAACCGGTCTACCATCACCTTTCACGATGTGGCCGGTGTGGAGGAGGCCAAGCAGGAGCTGGTCGAGGTGGTGGAGTTCCTCAAGTACCCCGAGAAGTTCGCTGCCCTGGGCGCGCGCATCCCCCGCGGCGTGCTGCTGATCGGTTCTCCTGGCACCGGGAAGACCCTGCTAGCTCGCGCGGTGGCCGGGGAGGCGGGGGTGCCGTTCTTCTCCATCTCGGGCAGCGAGTTCGTGGAGATGTTCGTCGGCGTGGGCGCCAGCCGCGTACGCGACCTGTTTGATCAGGCCAAACGCAACGCGCCCTGCATCGTCTTCGTGGACGAGATTGACGCCGTGGGCCGCCAGCGTGGCGCTGGCCTGGGCGGCAGCCACGATGAGCGCGAGCAGACACTGAACCAGATCCTGGTGGAGATGGATGGCTTCGATACAAACACAAATGTGATCGTGGTGGCGGCGACCAACCGGCCCGACGTGCTGGACCCCGCGCTGCTGCGGCCGGGGCGCTTTGACCGGCAGGTTATCCTGGACCGGCCAGACATGCGGGGGCGCAAGGCCGTGCTAGAGGTCCACGCCAAGGGCAAGCCACTGGACAAGAGCGTGTCGCTGGAGACGCTGGCCAAGCAGACCACCGGCTTCTCGGGCGCCGACCTGGCCAACCTGCTCAATGAAGGGGCTATTCTGGCGGCGCGGCGGAACAAGAAAGCCATCTTCATGAGCGAACTGGAGGAGGCCATTGACCGCGTGATGGCTGGCCCCGAGCGCAAGAGCCGCCTCATTTCGGAGAAAGAGAAGCAGGTCACGGCCTACCATGAGGTGGGCCACGCCCTCACCGCCCGCATGTTGCCTAACATTGACCCTGTTCATAAGATCACGATTGTGGCCCGAGGCATGATGGGTGGCTACACCCGCGTGCTGCCCAACGAGGATCGCTACCTGTACACCCGCGCCTACTTCGAGGATACCCTGGCCTGGAGCCTGGGTGGTCAGGCCGCCGAGATGCTGATCTTTGGCGAGATGACCACGGGGGCACAGAACGACATTGAGCGGGCCACCAAGCTTGCCCGCAAGATGGTCTGCGAGTACGGCATGAGCACGCGGTTAGGCCCCATGGCCTTTGGCCACAAGCAAGAGATGGTGTTTCTGGGCCGCGACCTGGGTGAGCACCGTAACTACAGTGAAGCCGTGGCTGAGGAGATTGACGGTGAGGTGCGCCGTCTGATCACTGAAGCCTATACCCGCGCTATCGATATCTTGACCAAGAACAGGGAGAGGTTAGTGATGATCTCCGAGCGTCTGGTCAAAGAGGAGACACTGGAGGGGCCCGTCTTCGAGGCAATGATGGGCATCACTGCCCTTGACCCTGCCGCTGGAGCCGCCTCGTTCAGCCTTGCTCCAGACGCCCAACACTGAGCTTGTCCTGCCCTGACCCGTTGGTCTCAAGCCCGGGGAGCGCACCAGTGTGCGCTCCCCGGGCTTTGGTTTTCCGGGCCGGCCCGGAGAGGGCCAGGCACGGGACCTTCGTGCTATCCTGTATGACTGTTAGCCGAGCACACAACGTAAGGGTGAGGTATGGACAGCACAGATAACGCTGGAGACACACGGACTGAGCACGAGCAGACCCGACGCCACGGTGATGAGGGTTTGGAGGAGTTGCAGGCTGAGGCGCCCGACCAGGAAGTAGCCGGACACGGGACCGAAGCCATGCCACGCCCGCCGCTGCCCAAGGGGCCGGTGCTGGTGGTCGCCGCCCACCCCGATGACCCTGAGTTTGGCTGCGGTGGCGCCATGGCCGCCCTACTGGCAGCAGGCAGGCAGGTGGTCGTCGCGGTGGTCACCGACGGCACTGAGGGTGGTGAGGACCCCAGCGTGCCCGACCATGAGCTGCGTGATCTGCGCGAAAGGGAGCAGCGCGCGGCCTCCGCTGCCCTGGGCAACATTGAACTGGAGTTCATGCGCTTCCCCGATGGCCGATTACAGCCCACCCTTGAACTGCGTCGCGCCATCGCCACACTGATCCGCCGCTATCGGCCAGCCACCATATTCACGCACGACCCCACCAGCTTTATTGGCGCTGGCTACATCAACCACCCAGACCACCGCGCGACTGGCCAAGCCACTCTCGACGCTATCTTCCCCGCCGCGGGCAACCCCCGTTCGTTCCGCGAGTTGCTGGCCGAGGGACTGCAGCCGCATAAGATCAACTCGATCTACCTGTTCTACACGCCAGGGGCCGACGCCTGGATAGACATCTCGGAAGTGATTGAGCGTAAGGTGGCCTCCCTGCGCTGCCACCGCAGCCAGATCGGCAAACCTGAGGAACTGGATCAACGGGTGCGCGAGTGGGCTCAGAAGACCGGTGAGACAGCCAAGCTGCCCGCTGCCGAGGGTTTCCGGCACATCATCTTGCGCCCTGACGAGGAAGAGCCAAAACAAGAGGAGCAGGCAGAGTAGTCCCGCACAACGGATGCCCGTCGTCGGCGTTGCCCGTGTGGACAACGGTGCCCACCCGTGCCCAGGGGAAGTCAGCCGAGTTGTACTGGCCCCACGGCGCGCGGATCAGCGCTAGATTGCCTGCCCCAGCGCTGGTGCGGGCCGGCGCTTAGCCCGAGGTAGGCCCTGGGAGCGGCCCGCCCATATCGCGCCAGATGCGTTCCTCATCGTCCTCTACCCCATAGCTCTCCCGCAAAAGGGTGCGCCAGCCTTCGGCCAGAGCGTGCAACGTGGCGTTGTCCAGCTCTTCACCATGGCGCCGACGTAGCGCCACCTCGAACCCTGGGTTGGGGTATGCTTGCGGGCGCGCCTGGCGCACACGCTCAAGAGCCGCCGCATAGGATAGACCCTGGGTACGCATCAGGTAATAGACCACGGCGGACACCGAGCGGGAGACACCGGCCCAACAATGCACCAGCACGCGCTTATCCTGGCTATGCCATGCCTCGATCAGGGCGGCCACCTGGCCAAAATGCTCCAGACATCCATCGGTGGGGCCGTCAGTCATGGGCAGCCACTGGTAGACTACATCGCCTAGTTCAGCCGCGCCAGGCAACCGATGCTCGTCTTGTGCCCCCTCTGTCTGCAGGCACACGATGGCATCGAACGGCAGGTCGGCGTACTCCTCAATGCGGCCGCCCACGGCCAGCCGCTGATCAATCCAGTTGTAGTCGGTGTATGGCATAGTAAGCTCCTCAGTGTAGGCAAGGGGTGGGCACGCCGGCTAAACCGGCGCTGGGATAGGGGCTGGAGCAGAGCGGCGGCGCGGCGGACCACCGGCGCGGCCCGGACTGCCGACCTGCCCACCACCCTGTGCCTTTGGTGGACGGGGAGGCCTTGCCGCGGCCCCAGCGGTTGGTTGTAGCCCCTGGGTCGGCGCCGCATGCGCCTGCTTGCCGTCCCCAGTCGGCGTCGTGGGTTGAACTGGCCGCCCCGTGGGCCGGTTGGTCCCTCTGGGGACGCCCCGGGGGCGGGGGTTAGCGTTGCGTGCGGCAGAGGGCATGGAGGGCTGCGCGCGACGCGGGGGGCGCGGTGGCTGCAGGAAAGAACTGGCCGGCACGATAATGCCATGGCGGCGCACATGGGAGAGCAGGGCCAGGAAGCGCCGGGCTACCTCGGGGTCAGGCGAGGCGGTCACGGTGCGGCTATCACCCACGATAAGCAACATGCGGCACGAACGGGAGAGGGCCACATTGAGGCGACTGGCCTCACGCAGGAAGCCGATCCGCCCCAGTTCGTTGGAGCGCACCAGGCTAGCAATAATAACGTCTTCCTCACGGCCCTCAAAAGAATCCACCGTATCTATATGCAGCGGGCGCTTGGTAGGTCGGCGGGCGACCAGCCGGCGGATCATGGCCACCTGCTCCCGATAGCCGGAGATAACACCCACGCTCAGGTCGGCGACCAGGTTCTGATCTAGCCAGGCCACCGCGCGAGCCACTAGCCCAGCCTCCAGGGTGTTAGCGATTGAACCGCCCCGGCCCACCCGTTCGCCCCGACCAGCCATGTCGGCGGTATCCACGAAGATCAAGGTGTGGTTGAGCGGAGCGGGCGCGACCGGTTCGTAGCCCTGCACGCGCGGCCCGTTGCGCACCCGGCCACCGTAAAAGGTCTCGGAGATGAAAGCGGCCAGTTCGGGGGCCATGCGGTTCTGTTCATCTAGCAGCAGCCGGCACTCTGAGGGAATGCCCATGCTGACCAGCCAGTCGAATAGGCTGATCGTGCCAGCCAGTGGACTGGCCTCAGGATGCGCCTGCAGCAGCGCCGAGCACGCCTCGTCGGGATAGGGGGGCAACTGGTTGTGATCGCCGACCAGAATCAAGCGTTCGCCGCGGGCGCACGCCAGCATCATCTCGTCCATGCGCGCCTTGTTCGCCTCGTCAACGATCACATAGTCGTAGGTGCGTCCGCTGCCCGCGCGTGATAGGGCCACCCCGGCGCAGGTGCCACCCACCACCGGCGCGCGATCCGCCCGGGCTTCACCACTCCCGTTTTCCTCGATGAGCAGAGGCCGGACGGACGGCAGCACAAGCTCTGGGTTGCCCACGCGTACCAACCCCAACGCTGGGTCGGCGGCGTGGAGCCGTTCCAGGGCGTTGTCCACGCCCAGGTTGCTCTGGGAGCACAGCAAGATGCGGGCGCCCTTGGCAACCAGAGAACGCACGATAGCCACAATTGTCGTCGTTTTACCGGTGCCCGGCGGCCCCTGGATCAACATCACGTTGCCCGGGCGCATCGCTATGGCCTGCCTCACCGCCTGGCGTTGCGCCGGATAGAGCTGGCCGACCAATCCGGGATCACCGCCAGCGTCTATGCCAACGGCGCCCTCGGACCCATCATCCAGAGGAGCGCACCGCGCGCCGGAGGGGTCGGCCATCAGCGCGCGCAGCGTCGCCGCCCCATTACGCCCGCCGGCGATCATGTCAATCGTCTCGCGCTTCACTTCAGCGACCCGGCGGTTAGCGCGTGGGGCCAGGACGCCCTGGGAGGGCAGGGGCAGCGTATCGGGGCTGCCGGGGCGGAGGGTCACCTCATGGCCCTCCACGCGGACCACGCGCCAGCCAGTCGCCCCGTTTGTGCCGGGTGGCTCCAGGCTCTCACCCGCATCGGGCGTGCTGCTAGAGCCCCGTTGCCGGGTCACTTTGACGACGACCTCGTCGCCGTGGCCATTGGGGCCACCCACCAGTTCGTAGCGCCATGCCTTGGCCGTGGCCGCGGCGACCTCCCGCTCGTATTGGGCGTCCACTGCCCGGCGCAGCCAGTAGAGATGGTAGGCCAGGGGAGTAACCGTCATGCCTTCCAGCACTGTCTCGGCGGCCGCCGACAGGTCCGGCGGGATCACGATAGGCGGCGGCGCCTGCGCCTCCACCCACTCAAAGAGGGCAGCCGACGGCGTGCCCTCCCCATCTTGTGTTATGTCTATTATGTCGTCCGTGTCCGTGTCTATTCCTTGCTGTTCATTTGATGCCGCCAGCCCGACAGGCTCAACGGGGGCCGAGGGCGGCGGCGTTCGATCCTGGCCCCCCCGGCGGCGCTCCCGCCCCCGCGGTTCCAAAGAGGTTTCGACGCGGGCTTGTGGACGCCCTGGACTGAGTGCGGCCAGCGCCACGCCGAGTGTACGGCCTAGGCTGGTGGTTTCCTCGGGGGTCGCCCCACCGATAGCCGCGCCCCGACGAAGGGTAATCGTGCGCACGATCAGGCGGAGGGCTGGCTCACCGCGCCCTGCCTGGAGACACTCACCCCAAAAGGCCTGCACGGCGCTCTCGACAACCCAGGGCAAGCCCACCCGCGTGAGGCGCACGGCATACAGAATACGGCCAGGTATACCGGGTACGGCAAAGCACAGCGTGGCGTCCTGGGCGCTACTGGCCTGCCATAGCCACACCCACACGGTGCAACCCGCCTCGCCACTACCGGCCCCGATCTGGTCAGTCAGCGCGCCGGTCACCACCTCAGGGTGCGCCGGGCCGGGCGGCGCGGCCACGATCTCGGCCAGCTCAGCCAGGGCGTCATCTGAGAGCGAGAGACTCAGCGCCTCCAGGTGTAGTGTGTTGACCTCGGGCGCAGAGGGCATAGCCTCTGTCGCCGCGCCGTCTTGTGCTAGGTAGTCGGTCACAATATCCTCTCCAGCCCGTACGCCGACACACTCGGCCAGCTTACACTCAGTAGTGCCGCCATGACGTCCTCTGTATTTGATCTATATGCTCAAGGCCTCGCCGCCCGGGGCGTCAGACAGGCCGCGCATGTCCTCGCCGCTGCCCGCCATTGTTGATGGCTCGGCGCACACGATAGCGCCCGACCCACACAGCCTCTTTGCCAGGGTGTGGTAGCGCAGGCTAAGACCTGCCTCCATCCCAGAGCGGCTCATGGCCCCCGCTGCCTACTGCTTGTGGCTCCAGTAGCCAGGGTTCTGGTCAGCCGTGGGGCCCCGCTGGTCGAGGCTGCGTCCCATCAGCGGGCCGCGAGAGCGCCTACGTGCGCGCTGTAGCGCCACCCGAGGGAGATAGCGGGATTGTGTGTTTAGAGCCCACGGGCAAACTCGCCGCCACGGATGATAAAGACCCGGGTGAGGGTGACGACTGGTGATGGAGCGTCCAGTGGCGTCCCGCCTGCTGATACCCCCTTGCCCACCTGAAAGAGCGTGAGTAGAGTTCCATGGCCGTGCTCTTTCCTACTCAGAGTGTACCGCGCCGGCCCCACTCCCGCAAGGGCCTTATCCCCACGTCCCCACGTGGAACCCAGCACAGCGCGGCTGACCCCACCTGACACTGCGCGGGGGCATCTACAACGAGGTCTGTTATGCTGGCACATATACGCCGTGATGGACTGGTACTGAGCTGGCCGTTCGTAGCCGACTGGCTGATCAGGGTGAGAAAAGGCACGGGGTAACTTGACACTGTCGCAAGGGGTAGCTATCCTGAGTCGGAATCAGCAGGTGGGTTGGCCGACGCAGGTGAATGGAGAGGAGATGAACGAGAGGCAGACGCTGGGTGAAACCCTTCGGGCGGCGCGTGAAAAGAAGAAGGTGCGCATTGCTCAGGTGGCTGAGCAGACCAAGATCCCGCGCGAACGGCTGGAGGCGCTGGAGGCCAACGCCCTGGAAAAGTACCCTGACGATGTATACATGAAGGGGAACATTCGCAACTACGCTCTCTACCTGGAGATGGACCCCGATCGGGCCATGACGCTGTACCGTCAGGTGCGCCCAGAGGTTGAAAAGACGCGCCCCCTGACCACGGTGACCACGCACCGCCGTCTGGCCCCCGCCGCGCTGTATTCGATGCTCATTCTGCTGTTGGTCGTTTTATTGTTAGTGACATTGCTCGTCTTGCACGTGATCGTGCTTTAGACGCCGCCAAAGGAGAGACATCATGGCTGCCGAGTCGTCGTTCGACGTTGTCTCGGAGTATGACCAGCAGGAATTGGTCAATGCGGTTGATCAAACCCAGCGCGAGATACGCACCCGCTTTGACCTGAAAAATACGGCGAGCGAACTGCTCCTGGAGAAGGAGCTATTAACCATCACCGCGCCGGCGGAGACTCAAGTGGCGGCCATCAGGGACGTCCTGGAGAGTAAAATGGTTGGGCGCAAGCTCTCGCTCAAGATCCTCGATTTCGGCAAGGTCGAGGATGCGGCGGGCAGCACGGTACGCCAAAAGATTACGCTCAAGAAGGGGATCAACCAGGACCATGCTAAGGTGATCACAAAGCTGATCCGCGATGGCTTCCCCAAGGCCAAGGCGCAGATCCAGGGCGACGCGGTGCGCGTGTCCAGCAAGAGCAGAGACGAACTGCAGCAGATTATTCAGGCGATCAAGGCCAAGGAGAAGGACCTGCCCATCGCCCTGCAGGTCCAGAACTACCGATGAACCACCGCGCCTGCTCTGGCTCCGCGTTGTGGTGACCAGCACACCCGCGCCACGGCCAGAGGCTCCATCGCGGTCGCGCGGCCGTGATCTGCGCCTGCAGGCGCCCAACGCGCTGTGCGTGGCCCGCATCTTGGCCGCGCCGCCGATCGCTTTTCTGCTGTGGTTGGGCCCCTCTTACAAGCTAGCGGCCACCGCGCTGTTCCTACTGGCCTCGCTGACTGACTACCTGGACGGCTACCTGGCCCGCCGTTGGCATGTCGTCTCGGACCTGGGCATCTTTTTCGACCTGACCGCTGATAAGCTATTTGTCTCCACCATCCTGATCGTGATGGTGCGGATGGACCTGATCGCCGCCTGGATGGTTATCGTGATCGTCAGCCGTGAGTTCATCGTGTCTGGCCTGCGCTCCTACGCGGCGGCCAAGGGTGTGGTCATCGCGGCCAGTCCGTGGGGTAAGAGCAAGACGTTCGTGACCCTGATCGCCCTGGCCGCCGCGCTGCTACGCGTGGACGCCACGCTGACCTGGTGGCTGCTCTTCATCTCCACACTGTTGACCATCGTCTCCGCTGTTGACTATGTCGGCAAGACCTGGCAGGCCAGTTTCCCCCCGCCTGCCACCGCCAACCACCCATGAGGCTCAGTGGTCAGGTTGCCCTCGTAACCGGGGCCAGCGCGGGTATTGGCCGCGCCGTGGCCCTGGCCTACGCCCGCGAGGGCGCGTCGGTGGTGATCAACTACGCCCGCTCGGTCGAGAAGGCCGAGGAGGTGCGCCGGGCCATCGTGGCCGACGGGCGCGGTCAGGCGCTGGTGGTGCAGGCTGATGTCTCCCAAGGAGAAGATGTGCGCCGGCTACTCGACACCACCCTGCGCCGCTTTGATCGGGTGGATGTGTGGATGAACAACGCTGGCGCGGATATCCTGCCTGGCTCTGGGCGCGCCCTGACCGATGAGCAGAAATGGCGCGCCGTGCTGGATGTGGACCTCACCGGCACCTTCTTGTGTTGTCAGGCCGCCGGCGCGGTGATGAGCGCCCAGCGCGATGGTGGCCTGATCATCAACATGTCGTGGGATCACGTCAGCGCCGGACAGGCCGGCACGATCGCGGCCATCTACGCGGCGGCCAAGGGCGGCGTGGAGGCCTTTAGCAAGTGCCTGGCCCGTGAGTTGGCTCCACGGGTGCGCGTGAACGTGATCGCTCCCGGTTGGATCAGGACGCGATGGGGTGAGACGCGGGGTCCGGAGATCCAGCGGCGGGTGGTTGACGCGACGCCGCTGGCCCGCTGGGGCGCCCCCGAGGACGTGGCCGGGGTGGCGGTCTTCCTGGCTTCGGCGGAGGCCGCGTTCATCACTGGCCAGACGTTGCGCGTTAACGGTGGCGTGGTGATGTAGCGGTGGGCCGGCTGCTTTTTGTCACTGGCAAGTTGGCTCACGACGCGCTGAATCGCACGCTGGCCGAGATGGCCCCGCCGTTTGCCTACGATGTGGCTCCGCTCAAAATCACCGTGGCCGCGCTGATGACCACCCGCTGGATCGCCAGCCACCTGGAGTTGCCCACCGGACACGATGTGGAGCGCATCATCATCCCTGGCCTGTGCGAGGGCGACCCGGCGGTGATTGAGCAGCGCTGGAACGTGCCCACCCAGAAAGGACCAGCCGACCTCAAGGACCTGCCCGCGTTCTTCGGTGGGCAGGGCCAGCGCACCGGCTATGGAGCCCATAGCATACGCATCTTCGCCGAGATCAACCATGTAGCCTACCTCTCTACCGCCGAGATACTGGCTACCGCCGCCTATTACCGCAGCGGTGGGGCTGACGTGATTGACCTGGGCTGTTCGCTGGATCGGCCCTTCAGCGCCGCCGCCGAGGTGATAGCGCTGCTCAAGGAGCAGGGCTACACGGTTAGCATAGACACGTTCAACCACCAGGAGATCCTGGCTGCCGACGCCGCTGGCGTGGACTACCTGCTCAGCGTCAACAGCACAAACATGGCCCTGACCCCTCGCCTACGCTGCATTCCCGTGGTCATCCCCGACTTTGGGGCTGGCCTGGAGTCGCTCTACGCCAACATGGAGGCGCTGGAGCGGGCCGGTGTACGCGGCTATATCGTGGACCCCATTGTGGAGCCGCTGATCGTGGGCTTTGTGCCCTCGCTGCGGCGCTATTGGGAGGTGCGCCAGCGGTTCCCCGACGCGCCCATGATGATGGGCATCGGCAACATTAGCGAGTTGACCGACGCCGATAGCACGGGCATCAACGCGCTGCTCGTAGGCATCTGCCAGGAACTGGGCGTGACCGATGTGCTGACCACCGAAGTGGCCCACTGGGCCCGCGGCGCCGTGCGCGAGGTAGACGCTGCTCGCCGGCTGATGCACTACGCTCATGCGCGAGGCCGGGTGCCCAAGGACCTCGACGACAGCCTGATCACCCTGAAAGACGCTAAGCTGCGCCCGTACGCCGAGGCTGAGCTGCGCGAGATGCAGGCGGCCATCACCGACCCCAACTACCGCATCTTCGCCGACCAGCAGGCCATCTATGTGTTCAACGCCGAGCGCTTTGTCGTGGGCACGGAGATTCAGGAGATCTTTGATCAACTGGCCGTGGGCGAGGCCTCCCATGCCTTCTATCTGGGCAAGGAGTTGATGAAGGCGCGCATCGCCATCACCCTGGGCAAGAACTACCGCCAGGAGCAGCCGCTGACGTGGGGTTACCTGACCCAGGAGGAAGCCCCGCGCCACGGGCGGCGCGTGCGGCTGACCCAACGCTCCGGCCCGGCGCCCGTGGCGGGGCCAGGCTCAGGTGAGGAGTAAAAAACCAATGTGGACGCTGGGCGTGGACTATGGCACCGGTAGCTGGAAAATGGCCCTACTGGAAGACGGCGCCCCACGTGATCTGGTGGCGCTGGCTACAATGGACGAGGCGGTGGCGTATGTGCGCCAGCGCTGGGAGGAGCGACCAGGGCTGCCGATCACCCTACCCTCCGGCTTTGGGGTGCCGCTGATGCGCCTGAGCGAGGCGGGACCGGCGGAGCTGTTCGCCATGAGCCTGCGTAAGGGCGATCCAGCCGGCGATGGGCTGGGCCTGTTTCTGCGACGCCTCCAGGTGGCCGGCGTTGACGGTTATTGCCCCCCAGCGGTCAAACTGCTGCCCAGCGTGCCCCGCTGGCGCACGTTTAATCGGGTTGATATGGGCACGTCGGACAAGCTATGCGCCGCCGTCTACCTGATCGAGCTACTGCGCCGCCGAGACGGCGTGGCCTACGCGGACCTCTCGTTTCTCTCGCTGGAGGTGGGCTACGCCTTTACATGCTGGTTGGTGGTCCGCCAGGGCCAGATCGTTGATGGCGTCGGCGGCACGGGCGGAGCCATGGGGCCGCGCTGCCGCGGGGCAGTTGATGGCGAACTGGCCTACCTGCACGGCTTTGCCAGCAAAGCCGATATCTACGGGGGCGGCGCGCACGATCTGGCCGCCCTCTACGGGGCCGCCGACGCTGAGCGGGCTTTCTGGGAAGGCCTGGAGATGCAGCGGCTGGCCCTCTCAGCCTATTATGACCTGCGCCTGCTGGTGGTTAGCGGCCGCCGCCGCAACGAGGCGCGCGCGCGCTGGGCGGCCTCGCTCGGCGACAGCCTGCGCATCCTCCACGACGACGACGCTGGCTTTGAGCCCGCGTTGGGCGGGGCGCTGTTAGCCGATGGTCTGGAGGGCGGGCCGCACGCCGCCCTGGTGGAGCACCTGGGCATCCGGGAGGCGACGGGTCACCCCCTGGACGGCATCGCCTGGGGCAACGCCGCCTCCCCTCAGCCCGACGGTGTGAGCACGCATGGCTGAGGACGCAGTGCTCAACCCCCTGCTGCGCGCCCTGATGCAGGCTCTGCACAACGGAGACCGAGATGCCCTGCCTACTTTCTGGCGCGAAGTAGCCGCCGTGGGCACACCACTGTGGGCGCCGGCGCCGGTTGAACCGGGGCAGGGTATTGCCACTTTTCTGTGGCGGGGCGGCGACGAGGTGAGCAACGTCGGCGTGGTCAGCGCCCTGGCCCGGTGGCGGGTTCCCACCGACACAATGCGCCAGTTGCCCGGAACAGACGTGTGGCGCCTGAGCTACACCGTCCCGGCGGATATGCGCACCCGCTACAAGCTGGCGCCCAACGAGAACAGGGCCCCACTGGCCGAGGGAGAGAGCGAAGAGGATCGCGCCTCCGGGTGGCAGCGTGATCCGCTGAGCCGGCGGACCTTCACCTATGCTGGACACGAGGGCGGGCTGACGGACACGTGGTCGGTGCTCGAAGGGCCTGACGCGCCACCCCAGCCCTGGCTAGCCGCCCAACCCGGCACGCCTAGCGGTAGTCTGCGGGAGGTCACGATGGCTAGTCAGGCGCTGGGCGAAGAGCGCCGCCTGTGGGTCTACACGCCGCCGGGCTACGGAGTGGAGAGTGGCCCTCATGACCTGCTCGTCTTCGCCGATGGCAGCCTGCTGATCGGCGCCCTGGCCGCGACGACCACGCTGGACACCCTTCAGGCGGCGGGGCGCCTTGCCCCGCCGGTGGCGGTCTTCCTGGATACGGACCGGCAGCGCATGCGTGACCTTGATTGCTCACCCCTTTTCAACGACTTCCTGGTGGGCGAACTGTTGCCCTGGATGCGCCGCCACTATCCCGCTGTCACCCACGACCCCCGCCGCACGCTGATCGGCGGCTTGAGCCTGGGGGGCAACGCCGCTGTCTTTGCCGCGTTGCGCCACCCCGAGGTCTTCGGCAACGTACTCGCGTGTTCTGGCGCTTTCTGGCGGGCGTCGGCGGACAGCCGGGAGCACGAGTGGCTGGCCCGTCAGGTAGCGGCTGGCCCTGGCGGGGCTACGCGCTTTTACCTGGAGGTGGGCAACCTTGAGCTGTGGCCAACGCCGGACGACGGCCCTAGCCTGCTGCTGGCCAACCTCCATCTACGTACCGTGCTGCGGGCGAAAGGCTACACTGTATGCTATCGGGAGTTTTGCGGCGGCCACGAGCCGGTCTGCTGGCGGGGCGGACTGGCCGATGGGCTGATGGCGCTGCTGGGTTCCGCCGCCGCGCCGTGAGTGGATCAGCCCACGGCTGGGCTACTCCCATTGTCGCTGGTTGCTCAACAGCGGCGTCGTAGTCAGCGAACAGCCTATGGTGCGCGTGTCCGCGACGCGATGGCTCACAAAGCATGGTGCATGGGGGGAGAGCATGGGCGACGCGATGGATCTGCTAATCAACGGCGTGGAGGTGGAGAACACCTTCGCCGAGGCGTTCAAAATGTGGGGCAGCCGCGTGGTGATCACAGCCAGCACGGCGCGCTGGGCGATGACGGCGGCCACCGTGATGACGGGCTGCGCCACCTCGGTGATCGGGTGCGGCTGCGAGGCGGGCATTGAAGGCGTGGTCGCGGAGACACCAGATGGCCGGCCTGGCGTCGCCGTGCTGTTGTTCACGATGGGCCGCGACGCCCTGGCCAAGGAGCTGATCAAGCGGGTGGGTCAGTGCGTGATGACCTGCCCAACAACGGCGTGCTACAACGGCCTGCAGAGTGTGGAGACGCGAGAGGTCGGCAGCCAGCTACGCTATTTTGGCGACCATCATCAGGTGGCCAAGCTGCTCGACGGGCGGCGCTACTGGCGCATCCCCGTGATGGACGGCGAGTTCGTGGTGGAGGAGAGCTTTGGCCTGCAGGCCGGTGTGGCCGGCGGCAACATCCTGATCCTCAGCGTCAGCGAGGAGGCCGGTTTGCAGGCAGCCGAGCGGGCCGTGGCGGCGATGAGCGGGGTTCGCGGGGTGATTATGCCCTTTCCCGGCGGCATCGTGCGCAGCGGCAGTAAGGTCGGCTCATCGTATGCCTTCTTGAACGCCTCCACCAACGACGCCTATGCTCCCACGCTGCGCGGGCGGGCGTCCACGGCCCTGCCCCCCGATGTCAACGCCGTCTATGAGATCGTGATTGACGGCCTTGATCTGGCGGCGGTGGTGCAGGCCACCCGGGTGGGCATTCTGGGCGCGTGCGCCGAGGGCCACAGCGGCGGGGTACGCCGCATCAGCGCCGGCAACTACGGCGGAAAGCTGGGTAAATACACCATCGGGCTGCACGACGCGCTACGTGCCGCGGACCCAGCGTAAGCGGCGCGTCGGGCATGGACCACATTCTGACGCCCAACGCGTGACGGCCCGGAACCCCAGCACACGTGGAGGGATCACGGGCCGCAACGCGTCCGGCGTGGGGGGGGCGCCTAATCCTGGAAGGGGTGGTGCGCGCTGTCCTTGCGCGCGGTGACATCGGCCACTGCCGGCTCACCCTTCATGGCGCGGGCAATAGACAGCTTGGTAGCCTGATAGTTGTAGTCGTAGATCTTCTTGTTGTCCTCAGCCTGCCAGTGGATGAACACACCCACCACCATGACCAGGGTATCGGCCTGATCGCTGGGTATAATGCCCTCGGCCACGCTGTCCGCCACGGCGTGGGCCACGGCGGCCTGGGCGGGGCCAAACATCTGGACCACCTGGCGGGCCCCTTTCATGGTCACCTTTGTAATCATCACCGCCGACGGCTTGCACGGCAGGTTTGGCTCCAGCACGGCCAGCAGAGAGCTGTGGCCCTCACGCTGCGCGGCCAGGGCATGGGCAAACGCATGGCCGACCGGCCCACTCTTGGATCCGATCAGCAGGTCAATATGCGCGACCTCATTGCCTTCGCCGACCAATGCTTCGCCCACCATTAAATCGTCCATCGCTGCGCTCCTATCCTATCCTCATATACGGGTAGCTCAATGGGATACCGCCGATGCTATGACGCTGGGGACACCTGGTTGACCGTGGGGGCATGTGCCCTCCCGAACCTCCTCCATGGGCACAGGCCATGTGGGGGTCTGCCGCGCTGCCTGCGCACGCCGTTCCCAGAAGCTTCATAGCACATCACCCGCGGCGGCGTCAATCCCGCGGCCGCTGTCCGCCGTCTATTACCCCTAGCGCCTGGGCAAGGAAAGCATAGTCGCCGCGCTGTTGCTGCAGTGGCCGATGGATCAGCGCGCGTGGGCCAGGATGATAGAGTGGCAGCAGCGTCCGGCCAGACCAGGCCCGTGGCACGCCCACATCACGGCGCAAGATTAGGTTGTGCGGCGCCAGCAGGGCCACGGCCCCCAGTGCTACGATCCCCAGCGTCACAACCAGGGGCGGGTCCAGGACGGACAGGAGATCGGCAAGGTGGCGTGAGCAGTTGCGTACCTCGTGTGGGCGGGGCGTATCGTTCTTGCCATCGGCCAGTGGGGCGCACACTATGGCGTTGGTGATGAACAACCAGGAGCGCTCGATCTCGGCCGTGGCTAGCAATGCCGTGAAGTTACGTCCGGTTTGGTCATGGACCAGTGGGGCGCCATAGGAGCCGTAAAAAGATAACTTCCCGTTTTGGAGAGAGAGCGCCGCTTGCACGGTGCCGTCGATACTGGGAACTTAATGCTTGACGAGCCCATAGCGTTCACCACCCAGCCGGCCTGGGGCCTCGGCGATCACCAGCGCCCGCGCCCCCAGAGATCCATTGGCCGGGCCGAATACGCGCCGCCGGCCCTCCATGCGCGGGCACAGACGACAATCACGCACGCGCTCGATCAAACTGTCCAACTCTGCCTGGGCCGCCGCATCGTGGATCGCCATACTCTTGCCCCACATGTCATCACTCCGCACGAGACCTCGTGCCCCCGCGCGGCGCCGGACAGCCCGGGTGGACACCCCAGCGCGTTGGGGAAGCATCGTGGCTATTCGGGTACACTGATAGTATCATGCAGTCTGTGTTTGCCGAGGCGCGCCCTGGTGGGGCCACGCCCAGCCGCGATTTCACGGTTGCCACCTTTGTGGTGTACGATGGTCGTGTTCTGCTGCTCTACCACCGCAAGCTGAGCATGTGGCTGCCACCCGGGGGCACATCGAAAAGGATGAGCTGCCCGATGACGCCGCCGTGCGCGAGGCGCTAGAGGAGACAGGCATCCAGGTCCAACTCGTGGGTGAGCGTGGCCCAGAGATGGCCGGGGGGCCACGGGCGCTGACGCGCCCCGTTGGCATTCAGCTAGAGACGATCCGTCCGGGCCACGAGCATATTGATCTGATCTACCTGGCCCGCCCCACCGAGGGTGGTCCGCTTCAGCCCGCGCCCAGCCCAGAGTGCGAGGGCACGGGCTGGTATGCGCCTGATCAGTGGGAGGGCCTGGGCGTGAACGACGAGGTGCGCGCCTGGTGCGCCCGTGCCATTGCAGAGGCGCCAGAGATAAGCCAGAGATAAGGAGCGCAGGGTGAACGAACGACGCGATCTGCCCATGATGGGCGCGGGCGGGGCCAACCGCCGGAACCCCCGCGACGCGCCGGAGGCGCCGACGGACCAACTCTCACTGCCGCCGGGCCGTGGCCTGCGCGACCCACGCTACCATGATATCTGCCAGTTCTATGGTGACTACACCGCTGGGGCCAACTGGCAGCCCCGGCCTGGCGACTGGGTGTGGCTGCCCCAGGCCAACGAGGTGCGACTGGTGGTTGACCTCGAGCCGGCGGCTACCGGAGAGGGGGCCGAAGGGATCCGGCCGCGGGTGCAGGTTTTGCTGCGGCGGCCCGCCGATGCGATCTGGCTGTCCGGCGAGGACTGCGTGTGGTTGCCCACCCTGGACCAGTTGCGCGATCTGCTGTCCGAGAGCTTTGGCTCAACTGGCTTTTTTACGTCTGTCTTTACCGGCGTCACCTACTGGTACATCGGCGAGTTGGCCGGGATGCAGGTCGAGAACATGACCGCTCTCTCCGAAGGGCATAGCCCCGAAGAGGCGGCGGTTAAGGCGCTGCTGATGCGGCTGCAGCGTTAGGAGACCATCAGAGCCCATGGGAGTGGTTCTGGGCCACGGCGGGCAGTCACCCACAGCTCCACTGTCACACAGGTAGGCTGGAGACGCGGGCGCTGGTCCCATATGCCAGGTGGGTGATCGGCGGCCCCGGTTCCGGCGGAAAGGAACATCATGCTTATAGTCCATCGGCGCCTGCCCTCACAGCGGATGCGGCTGGCAGCCGCCATGATCACCCTGACCCTGACCACGCTGGTAGGTGGCATTAGTTCAGGCGGCGCCACCGTTCAAAGCGGTCTTCGGCCCACCACCCTGACCATGCCCGACGGGTCCCGCCATACCCTGAATATCCCCGCCGGTATGACCATCAGCCTGTATGAGCGCGGGCTATCCGGTCCACGCTTCATGGCCTTGGGTCCCCGAGGCGATGTGCTGATCGCTGAGCGCGACGGGGGGAGCCTCTCGGTGCTGCTCAACCGGCGCGGTGGGGTGGCGGCCACGGGTGTGGTCCGCCTGCTCAACGGGCTGGACACGCCGCATGGGGTGGCCTACAGCGCGGGACGCGTCTATGTCGGCGAACAGGGCCAGGTCAGCGTGATGCGCTACGACCCTGCTGGGCCGCGGGTGACCGGCCGCACGGTCATCGTGAGCGGCCTGCCCACCGGCGCGGGGCACTCCACGCGCACGGTGACCATCGGTCCCGACGGCATGCTCTACGTATCCGTTGGCTCATCGTGCAACGTGTGCATCGAGAGCGATTGGCGCCGCGCCACCGTGGTGCGCTATCGGCCCGATGGCAGCGGCGGCGCGCTGTTCGCCCGCGGGCTGCGTAACTCGGTTGGCCTGGCCTGGCAGCCCGGCAGCAACCTGCTATGGGCCACGGAGAACGGGCGCGACGACCTGGGCGACAACATTCCACCCGACGAAATCAACATCATCCGGCGTGGCGCCGATTATGGCTGGCCCTACTGCTGGGGCGACCGCCACCAGGACCCCGATGTGGGCCGGCCAGGCTATTGCGCGCGCACGTCGCCGCCAACAGTGGCGTTGCAGGCGCACTCCGCGCCGCTCGGCCTGGCTTTCTATACCGGCATGGCGCTGCCGCCGCATTATCATGGCGGGCTATTCGTGGCCTTCCACGGCTCCTGGAACCGCTCACAACCTACAGGCTACAAGCTCGTGTATATCCCGGTCAGCGGCGCGCGGGCTGGTACGGTGGAAGACGTGGTCACCGGCTGGGTAGCGGCCTCGGCGAGCAATGGACCCGACCAGTCGTGGGGCCGGCCAGTCGGCGTGCTGGTCGCTCCCGATGGCAGCCTGCTCATCTCAGACGATAAGGCCGGCGTGGTCTACCGCCTGGCCGCGACTCCCAAGCGAACTACTTAACCAGAGGCAGGGCGCCCTGAATGATACGGCGGGCGATCGGCGCGGCCACATAGGCCCCCTCGCCGCCATGCTCTTTGAGCACGACCACGGCCAGGCGGGGCTGGTCGGCCGGCGCGAAGGCGGCGAACCAGGCGTGGGGGGCCTGGCCCTGCACCTCAGCGGTGCCTGTTTTGCCGGCCACGCGCACACCGGGTACCCGCGCGGCAAAGCCTGAGCCGTGGTCCACGACGGCCTCCATGGCTTGGGCCACCTGGGCCGCGTGGGCGGCGTCCAGCGGCGCCGGCCAACTCACCGGGCCAGGCTGGGTCTGGCGCAGCGTCTGGCCATCGGGAGCGGTGATCGAGCTGACCAAGTAGGGCTTCATAATCGTGCCCCTGTTGGCGATAGCCATGGTCGCCAACAGCATCTGCATCGGCGCGGCCTGGATGCGCCCCTGCCCAAAAGCCGAGCTAGCCACGGCCAGCGGACCAAAAGCAGCTGGATCGGTGGTGACCGAGCTATGCACCACGGGCAGATCGAAGGGCACATCCTGGCCAAAACCAAAGCGGTTTGCGTAGGCCAGCAGGCGTTCCCCGCCCAGCTTCAGGCCTACATTGGCAAAAACAATGTTGTCGCTATACTGCAGGGCCTCCTGGAGGGTCACCGCCGACACGCCGTAGGGCAGGTTGTTGATCGCATAGGGGAACAAAAACCCTTCCACCACCAACGGCCCGGTGGCCGCGCGCCCAATGAACGGGGCCTGCAGGGTATAGGCGCCGGACTGCAGCGCCGCCGCCAGCGTGATGATTTTGAAGGTAGACCCAGGGGCGTAGAGGCCCTGGGTGGCCCGGTTGAGCAGCAAGCCCGCGCGGGAGGCGCTGACGGTCTCCCAATAGCCGGGCTGATCAATGCGGTCCGGGTCAATCCCTGGGGAGCTGACCAGAGCCAGGATGGCGCCCGACCGCGGATCGGCCACGATGGCCGTGCCGGCCCCGCCACCGAGCGCCTGGGCGGCGATGGACTGGATGCGCGCGTCTATGGTCAGGTGCAGATCGTCGCCTACAACAGGCTGATGGAGCAGGCGGCGGCGCACGTCATCGGGAGTCTGCTCCGGCGCCGCGCCGCTGAGCACATCGGCATAGGCTTTCTCTAACCCGGAGTCACCCACACGCAAGCTATGGTAGCCCACGGTGGCGGCCAGCGACTTGTAGATCAGCGACCGGTGGGCAAGGCCATCGGCGTCAACAGTGGTCTGGGCCAGCGCCACGCCGTTGCGATCCAGAATCGCGCCCCGGTGAACCCGCCGCGCCTCAAGGATCGCCCGCTGATTGTCTGGCCGACCGGTCAATGCCGCCGCGTCGAAGACCTGCCAGTAGAGCAGGTACCCGGCCAAAATGGCCAGCAGGAGCACCAACACGTTGGCCAGGCGCAAGATGCGGCGTTCCATCGCTATCGGGTATCCTCATCCTCGCTCTGCGTCCAGCCATCGGTCGGCCAGCGCCCACGCGCCAGCATGATGGTATGATACCCCACAGCCGCCCTACAGTCTGAGGGCGCCGCACCACGCTTGATCGCTGGCCGGCCATAGGCGTGGTGGTGGCAGGCCCGGCTGGACGGGCAGGCGCGGGGCAACAACAAGGCGCGGGCGCGGGTGATGTAGAGGGAGCTGTGGCGAGCGAGAACAGCAAGGAGAGTGACCACGCCGCCGTGCATGGGCAGACGAGCGGCGCGCCAGAGGCGGCGGATAGCTCAGGCCGCGTGGACGAGGCCCAGCCGCATGAGCCGGGTACAGCCATGGTGGAGACGGACATTCAGCTCGACATGGCCGCGCACAACGGCCACGACGCCCACCGCCAGCAGGAGATGGCTACGCTCTCCGCGCTGATTGAGCTAGCCACCGCCCAGGCCATCGCGCCCCTGGCCGCCGAGTTGACGGCCACACGGGTGGAACGCGTGCGTGAGCGTGAGACCATTCGCCGACAGGCCGAGGAACTGGGCATGGAGCGCGGCAAACGGGCCGCCGCTGAGGCGCGGGTGCGCGCACTGGAGCAAGAGGTGCAGGCTGAGCGCCATCGCCACCGGCCTCGGTGGCGTTTCTGGGCGCGCTGACCCGCGGCAGCGCGGTCCGGGAGCGCGGGTGTCCAGCCATTATAGGCGACTGGGGGTGGCGCGGTGCGAGACACGGAGTAGCAGCCCCACGATAATGTAGTTGAACAGGATCGAACTGCCACCGTAGCTGACAAAGGGCAGGGTCACGCCGGTCAGCGGGATAACCTTGAGGTCGCCACCCAGGATCACGAACGTCTGGATGGCCACCGTGGCGGTCAGGCCCACGGCCAACAGCCGCTCAAAGGTATCCCGCGCGGCCAGAGCGATGCGCAGCCCGCGCAGCACCAGCACGGCATACAGGCCCAGCACAAGAGTGGCCCCCAGCAGGCCCCACTGCTCGCCGATGGCCATAAAGATAAAGTCGGTGCGCACGGCGGGGATCACACCGGGGTGGCCATAGGCCAGGCCGCTGCCGAAGATACCGCCGCTGGCGATGGCGATGAGGCCCTGCACCAGCTGATAGCCCTGACCGCTGGCTGTCTTCCAGGGATCAAGCCAGATCTCAGCGCGCAGCCGCACATGCGGAAACAGGCGGTACGCCAGCACCACGCCGACCAGGAAGACGGCGGCGCCGATCCAGGTGTAGGTCTGCCGCTCAGTGGCCACGTAGATCATGGCCAGGAAGATGCCGAAGAACAGCAGCGCCGAGCCGAGATCATTCTGCACGGTGAGCAGCAACAGCGAGGCGCCCCACATAGTCAGCAGCGGCCCCAGGTACTGCAGAGGGGGCAGGCGTAGCCTGCCGATGTGGGTAGAGACCCGCTCCATCACCTCCTTCTTCTCATCCAGGTACGCGGCAAAGAAGATCACGATCAGGATCTTGAGCGCCTCCACGGGTTGAAAGTAGTAGCCGCCAAAGCCAAACCAGCGGCGGTAGCCGCTGCCGTTGATGTCCACGCCGCGCGCGATGGTGCCGATGATCAGCAGAAACCCCAGCGCCGCTGCCGTGTACTTATAGCGCCGCAGCAGGCCCAGGTCGGCGCTGCTCAGCAGGGTGAGCAGCAGGGCGATCGCGCCCACACCCAACCACAACAGCTGCCGCTGCGCAAAATCGGGGCCAACCCGCTCCAGCATGAGCACTCCCAGCCCGCTGAGTAGGCCCACTACGGGCAAGACGATCTGATCGGCCTGGGGTGCCCAGCGGCTCAGAGCCACGCTCACGCCCAGGCCCACCAGCAGGGCCCCACCAAGCATGTTCAGGGAGGAGACGGCAACGGCGCCCGTGGTAACCAGGCTCAACTGGGCCAGGCCGACGCCGACCACGCAGGCCACGAGCAGCAGCAGCATCAACTCCAGATAGCGCGGTCGGAACCCCGCCCGTGTCGCGCTTCGGGCTCCGGCGCCGCCGTGCCCGCGCCGGGCCAGTGGGGTAGTCATTAGCTGCCAACCTCAAAGCGCAGCTCCACCCGGCCCACACCCAGCGCATCCCCCGGCGCCAGCGCACCCGTGCCGCGCAGGGCCGCCTCGCGTAGCCGTGTGCCATTGGTCGTGCCCAGGTCCTCGGCGTGCCAGACGTTATCCAGCAGCAGCAGGCGCACATGTCTGTGTGACACAAACTCATCCTCAAGGTCAATATCATTGGTGCTGCCCCGTCCGATCAGCGTGGGGTTACGCAGGACAAAGCGGTGGCCCTGGACCAGCGCGGTTGGGCCGGGGCTGACCACAACCAGCGCGGCCGACGCTGGGCCGCTGGCCCCCGTGGCGGTCGCTCCAGCGCGGCCAGACGCGGAGGTTGCCCGGGCAACGGCGGCCATCTCACGGCGCACAGCCAGCATGACAATGGCCAGAAACAGGTACAGCAGAGCGATCAGGCCGACCCGCAGCGCCAGGACCATCGCTGCCTGGTTCAACTGGAGCATAGGCGGCTCAGCCCCACGTCTGGTGGAAGGTTAGCTCCACCCCGCCAAATGAGATCGTGTCGCCGTGGCGCAGCGTGGTCTGCTTGATCTGCTTGCCGTTGACAAAGGTGCCGTTGGTGGCCCCCACATCGCTCAGCGTCCAGTAGCCGCCAGCATAGCGGGCCTGCGCGTGGTACCGCGAGACGCGCTTATCTTCCAGGGCGATGGTGTTCTCCAGAGCGCGGCCTACGGTAACTGTACCCGGTTGCAGATCGTGGCGCTTGCCGTCCGACGCGGCCAGGTAGGTTGTCTCGACTGGCGCCGCCGCCGGCGCAACGGCCGGCATCACCGAGGTGGCCTGGATCCCCGGTTCGCGCTGCTCCACCTCCACGGCCATAGGATCTTCCAGGTGCGCCTGCACATGGATCTGGCGGGGGCGCGCATCAGGGTGCTCACCGAGGGCGACCACCGGGCTACCGGGCATGGAGAAGCCGCGCTGGGCCGCGTATTCCTGCAGATAGGTGGCGATCTCGGCCTGCAGCGTGCTGGCGATGGCCGCAAAGGGGGCAAAGTCATCGGGGTGCAGCCAGATCTCGTAATAGTTTGGCACGAGCACGCGGTTGACCCCGGCGGTCCGGTGACGCTCCATCTCCCGCGCCGCTTGCTTGGCGATCTCCACCGGCTGCAGTTTGGCTCGGGCCAGGCGCGCGAAGCCGCCCTCCATCAGGCGCTCTAGCAGCGCTTCGAGCCGGCTCAAGGCGCTCACCAGCCCCCCTTCTTCCGCGTCACTCCCACATCCTGACAGCCCATGGCGTGTCCATTATATACCGAAAACGGCTGACCGACCTGAAAGGCCACCGTTGGGCGGCCCGTACTCTCGACACTGGGTGTCGAGCCTTGGGGACTCCCTGCTTTGCGGTGGAGCCTCAGGTCTGCTATCCTGGGGCCGCGGAGAGGATACCTTGTTCCTCCTCGGCTACGACTAAGATGAGCGGGCCGCGCCAGTGTCCGCAAGGAAAACAGATGTCGGCACTCCAGAACTTCGTGCAGAACCTCTACAACACATTTGGCTACGGGGGCATCATCATCGCCATGGCCATCGAGAGCTGCTGCATCCCGCTGCCCAGCGAGATTATCATGCCGCTGGCTGGCTTTATGATCATCAGTGGCGCAGCGGGCTTCAACCTGGTGGGGGTTAGCGTGGCTGGGGCGGTGGGCTGTGTGGTCGGCTCCGCCGTAGCCTACTGGATCGGGGCAACCGGTGGCCGGCCCTTGCTGCTGAAATATGGGCGCTACGCGCTCATCTCGGCCCACGACGCCGACACGGCCGACCGCTTCTTTGCCCGCTATGGCGACTCGACGATCTTCATCACGCGGCTGCTGCCGATTGTGCGCACCTTTATCTCGCTGCCCGCTGGCATTGCCAGGATGAACTTCCCCAAGTTCGTCGTGTTCACCTTTGTGGGGTCGCTGATCTGGTGCTTCATCCTGGCCTACGCGGGCCAGCAACTAGGGGCGCATTGGCACGAGATCGGCAGTACCCTGCGTAAGTTCGAGTACCTGGTGGGCATCATTCTAGTAGCCCTGGTGGGCCTGTTTCTGTACCGTCATCTGCGCCGCCGCTAATTGCCTGGCCCCTTGGCGGTTGGTTGGTCTGGTCGGCATGAGTGTTGCTATAGGTGATGTTTAAAAGCCGAGGTTGCACGGCGTGGGCCTGTACGGCGCCCGACGCGGAGCCTGCTCAGCACAGCCGGAGGGAAGAGATGAACCACGATTATGGGGCAATCAGCCGTGGCTGGCTGGTCTACAGCGCCGACGGAAAGCGCATCGGCAGCGTTAGCGAGGCCAACAGAGCCGAGGGCTATCTTCTTCTGCAAAAGGGTTGGTTCCTGACCAGGGATCTCTATCTACCTCTGGAAGCGATCGCCAGCGTGGAGGATGGCTCGGTCCGCTTGCGCTACACCGAAGAAGAACTGGAGAGCAAGCATTGGGACGCGCCACCCAGACGCCCGGCCATGGCCACCCGAGACGAACCTACTGTCGCGGTACCGCTGATCCGCCGGGTAGGCGACTACTCCACCGCTGACCAGGATGACCTCGTCGTGCCGGTCCATGAGGAAGAGCTAGTCGCGCGGCGGCAGGCCGGACAACTTGGCCGGGTGGGTGTGCATAAAGACGTCGTGGAGCAGCGGCAGACCCTTGGAGTGCCCCTGCGCCACGAGGAAGTCTATGTAGAGCGTGTGCCCATGAACGTGGAGTACCAGGGCCAGGACGCCTTCCGCGAGATGGAGATCGAGATCCCTATTATGAGCGACCGGCTGTGGGTCGGTAAGCGCGCCCATGTCGTGGAAGAGGTGCGGGTGTTCAAGCGCTCGGTGGTCGAGGAACAGACGGTCACCGACACAGTGCGCAAGGAGCGGGTGACCGTCGAGGAAGAACACCCCGACGGCCGCGCATGAGCCAGCGGGCCTCCCATCACCCGAGGCACTATATCAAAGCGACAGGCGTCAGCAGCCACCTCTCCGCGTCAGTAGCGGTCAACGTCCCCGCCCCCACCTTCGCCATTACCCCCCTGGCGGCCGCGCCTCGCCAGCAACTCACCTTGAGCGGCAGTGGCTTGGGGGCCTATGAGACGGTGTCCATCTTGTGGGACGCGGCTACCACGCTGGGCACGACCAAAGCAAACAGCCACGGCGTGGTGTCTGGCCACATCTACGTGCCGGCCAATGCGCCCGGCGGCAGCCATGTGGCGCTGATTAAAGGGACCAAGACCGGCATTAACTGACCGTAGCCCTGGCCGTCACGGCGCTCGCCCCAACCCAGACGCCGATCGTCGTGCCCGCCACCCCCAAGCCTCTGGCCACGGTCGCGCCGTCTGGACCACCAATCGGCGCCAGCGTGTACCACTTTAGCGGCTCCCTGGTGCCCTCCCTGAGCGCGCAGGTCAGCCACGTAGACGGCATCTTGACCCTGCAGGTGGGACCTGACGGCAACCTGGCCGGTAGCGCGCTACGCCTGAACACCGGCGGTGCTGTCCCGGTGGGCGGTTCGGGCGCCCACGGCCTTGTGCTGAGCTTCACGGCCCTGGGGCTGTCTCTCAGCGGCCAGAGCAGCGCCGTGGCCTACAACCGTCTCAGCGGGCTGTTCAACGCGCCCAACGGGGGGACCAACGGCTTCTGGGTGGCCACGCGGATCGCCGCGGCGCAGCAGGGCGTGCGCTACACCTTCAGCGGCAAGGTGGACAGTGGACCCGACGTCGGCACGACCTACGATGGCGCCCTGGAGCTCTATGGCGATACCTGCGGCGGCCTGCTAGGCTACCTGACCCTGCGCGATGGCACGCTGCTGCGCGTTGATGGCCAGAGCGTCAACGGCAACGTGAACATGCTAGTGGTGGTGCGGGCAGGCACCCCCCTGTTCGCCTCGGGAACGATGATGCTGGGCGGCAACCTGCGCGGCACCATCGCCGGTCCCCTGGCTGGCGATCAGGGCTCCTGGACAGCAACCCGCTAAGCAACCGAACAGCCTCGACGTACAATGGGGAGACGAGTGGCTGGGTTACCTTTACAACGTCTTTGCGGAGTTTAGGAAACAGTGGGAGCACACCGATGATTGAGGAAATCATTGTAGAGAAAGTGCGGGCGTTGCCGCTAGACAAGAAGCAGGAAGTGCTCGACTTCGTCGAGTTCCTGGAGCAGCGACGCTCGCCCAGTCAGCCACGGCGTAGCCCGGAAGGCTTGTGGGCTGACCTTACCATCAACGTCGGCAAAGAGGAGATCACGGAAGAGGCCACCTGATACAGGCAGCACCGATCACGACCATCTGATAATGCACAGGCTACGAGCAATGCTGTTGCCGCGAGATAACCGGCGCTCAGTGTGCTGACGGGGGAATAGCGTCCAGGCTGCGCCAGAGGTAGAACGAGGCGGCGCTGGCGTAGGGCCGCCAGGGTGTGGCCAGAGCGTGCAGTTGGGCGGGAGTGGGCAGATCCGGCAGATTGTAGGCGCGGCGGGCGGCGGCGCGTACCCCGTAGTCGCCCACGGGCAGGATATCGGGGCGGCCCAAGCCGAACATGAGGAACATGTGCGCGGTCCAGGGGCCGATGCCCCGCACGGCAACCAACTGCTCGGCCACCTCGGCGTCGGAGAGGTGGGGCAGGGCGACCAGATTCAGGCGACCATCCAGGCAGCGCTCGGCCAGGTCGCGCAACGCCCTGATCTTGCCCTGCGACAGGCCACAGGCGCGCAAGGCGTGGTCAGGGGCGGCGGCCAGCGCGGGAGGCGTGGGTGGCTGTCCAAGTAGAGCGTACACACGAGCGCGAATGGCCTCGGCGGCGCGGCCAGAAATCTGTTGGCCCACCACGGAGTCCAGCAGGCGGGCGAAGTAATGGCTGTCCAGCTGCAGCGATATGGGCGGCAATGTGGTGGCCAGGCTGACCATGATCTGGTCCGAGCAGCTTTGCAGGTGGAGTGCGGCGTCAGCGCCCCAGATGGTCTGAGTCACGGTCATCACGGTTGTTGTGCCCTTTCGATGCGCGGCCCCAGTGTGCTATACTATCCTCGACACATGGATTGCTCTCATACAGATTATTATGGCGCCGATCGGATTGTATGGGCGTATGGCCTGCTCCGAGGTGTCTTAGTATCCGATCAGAGTGATCAGCGGGCCTCGGTCGGCGCATGCCTTGACCGCCACGCGACCCGCTCCACCCACAACGGCGCCCCGCGCCGTGCTCCGTCGCGAGTCCCCTGCCATGAGGTGAACTGCTGACACTGACGCAGCGTTCCCCCTCCGGGCAGACGACGTCGGAGAGCTTGATAGTCCGCTGCAAAGCGACTTGCGTGTGCTCTACACATTGTCCGGGCAAACAGACTACAGACAAAGCGTTTCACCGAAAGGAAACCATGACCATCATATCCGGGCCAGGCCCAGAGCGCCCCGCCCCCCAGGACACGCCAACCCGTGTCATCCACCCGACCACATCTACACCCCAGAACGCCCAGCGTTCGCGCAACCGGCGGCCACGCCGGCCCATGCAGGCAACACAGGCGCCTCAGTCCGCCACGACGCCTGAGGCCCTCCCCCAGCCACGGGAGGCCGGTGGTCAGCGTGCCCCCCGCCAGGGCCGGCAGCCCCAGCGGTTCAACAACCCGGCGCCGCGGGGCCAGGCGTTTCAGCAGGCCAACGGCGTGGCCCCTCAGGGTCAGAGCCGCGCGCCTCAGACCGCTGCCACTTCCTTGCAGACCCTGCGCGCCGTGCGACAGCCTGCTGAGCAGAGAGACGCGCAGCGCGGCGAGCGCTCCGAGGCTGGCTCATTCCAGATCATCCCTCTCGGCGGCGTGGGTGAGGTAGGCAAGAACGCTACGCTGTTCCGCCATCAGGATCAATATCTGTTGGTAGACGCCGGAGTCATGTTCCCCGAAGAGGAGATCCTGGGCGTCGACGCCGTGATCCCCGACTTCTCCTATATCGCCGCTCGCAAGGATAAGCTGCGCGGTATTGTGTTGACCCACGGCCACGAAGATCATATCGGCGCGCTGGGCTACGCCGTGCAGGCCCTGGCCGGTAAGGCCCTCTTGCCCATCTATGGGTCGCGCCTGACGCTGGGCCTGGTGCGGGCCAAGCTGGGCGAACGTAACCTGCTGTCCCGGGTCAACCTGGTGGAGGTGCGCGCTGGGCAGCGCCTGCGCCTGGCCGGCCTGGAACTGGAGTTCCTGGCCGTGGGGCACAGTATCCCCAATGCCATGGCCATCGTGTTCCATACCCCCGCTGGTGTGGTGGTCCACACGGGCGACTGGAAGTTTGCCGGCACGCCGCCGGAGACCCGCCAGCGGCTGGTCGAGCTAGGCCAGAGCGGCGTGCATACCCTGATGGCCGACTGCGTACGCATTGAGAGCGCCGGCTACACCGGCGATGAGGACTCGGTGGTGGCCACGCTGGAGAAGCTGATCCGCGCGGCCAAGGGCCGCGTGATCGTCACCTCGTTTGCCAGCCATCTGGAGCGCATCGGCAAGGTGATCACCGCCGCCCACAGGTTGGGCCGCGTGTGCGCCCTCTCTGGCCGCTCGATGGACCGCAACATCGCCATTGCCGCCGAATTGGGCTTCCTGAATATCCCCGAGGGCGCGCTGGTGCATATTGACGAGACGCGCCGCTGGTCGCCCGATAAGGTTCTGCTGATCATGACAGGCAGCCAGGGTGAGCCAAACGCGGCGCTCAGCCGCATCGCCGCCGGAGAGCACCGCACGGTCAAGGCGACCAAGACAGACACGGTGATCTTCTCGGCGCACCCCATCCCGGGCAACGAGGGCAACGTGAGCAAGGTGATTGATAACCTGTTCCGCCTGGGCTGCGAGGTCCACTACCCGGCGATCACGCCGGGCCTGCACGTCTCCGGCCATGCTGGCCGCGACGAGCACGCCGAACTGCTGGATACGCTGCGCCCGCGCCACGCCATCCCTTTGCACGGCGAGTACCGCATGATGATGCTGTACCAGCGTCTGGCCGCCGCCCACGGTGTGCCGGAGACCCGCGTGGTGCTGCCTGAACTGGGCCACGTAATTGACTTCAGCGCGGCGGGAACGCGCGTGGTGGGCAGGGTGCCCGCTGGCAGCGTGCTGGTGGACGGCAACGCCGTTGGCCTGGACGCCCGCGTGCTGGTTGACCGCGCCCACCTGGCTGGCGATGGCATCGTGATCGTCAGCGTCACCGTAGACAAAGCCGGCCGCCTGCTGCACGCTCCGGAGATCGTCAGCCGCGGCCTGCCCAGTGCCTTCCTGGCCACCCTAACCCAGGGGGCCAGCGCCAAGGTAGCTGGCCTGGTGCGCTCCACGCCCGCCCGCGACGACGCCGACCGGCAGAGCCTGGCCGAGCGGATCGGTAAGGTGATGGGACCGCTGGTCCACAGCCACACCGGCCTGCAGCCGCTGATCCTGCCCCTGGTGCGCCAGGTGTAGGTTGGCACCCGCCAGGCAGGCGCACTAGCGGCCAATAAGCGATACTGAGAGGGGAGCCACCTGGGTGGCTCCCCTCTCATGTGTGTGGACTGACCGGCTATGAAGGGAATTGGGGCGATCAATGACGGAGCGGATCAAGGTGTTTGCCGGCAGTTCCTCCAGGGTGCTGGCCGAGGGCATTTGTCGCCATCTAGGTTGCTTGCCTGGCCAGGTGGAAGCCAAGAAGTACTACAACGATTGCACGATGGTGCGCGTGGCCGAGAACGTGCGCGGCTGCGATACCTTCGTCGTGCAGAGCGCCGCTCCGCCGGTTAATGACAACCTGATGGAGCTGCTGATGCTGATTGACGCGCTCAAGCACGCCTCGGCTCACCGGGTTACCGCCGTGATCCCTTTCTTCTTCTATGGCCAGTCAGACAAGAAGGATAAGGGCCGCATCTCTATCGCCGCGCGCCTCGTCGCCGACCTGTTGGGGGCCTCAGGCGTGGATCGGGTGCTCACCGTGGACTTGCACGCCGAGCAGATCCAGGGGTTCTTGAGCTGCCCAACCGATCAGCTCACGGCACTGCCCCTGCTCAGCGCCCACTTTGCCGATGGCGACCTGGTCAACACGGTGGCCGCCTCTACCGACGTGGGCCGCGCTGGCTGGGTGCGCCGCTTTGCCCGCCGGCTCGATGTGGAACTGGTCATCGTGGACAAGGAGCGCCTGGATAGCACGCACGTGGCTGCCCGCCACCTCATCGGCAACCCACGGGGTAAGCGGGTGCTGCTGATTGATGATCTGATCGGCACCGGCGGTTCGGTGATCGAGGCGACCCGCCTACTGCTCCAGGAGGGCGCCGCCGAGGTTGCCGTGGGCGCCATCCATGGCGTGTTGGCTGGCGGCGCGATCGGCCACCTGGAGGATTCTCCACTGAGCCAGATCGTGGTCACGGACACCCTGCCGGTGGCCCAACAGGCGCTTAGCGGCCCTAACGGCGCCACCCACCATCAGAAGCTGCGCGTCCTCTCGGTGGCCCCTATGCTGGCTGAGGCAATCCAACGCATCCACGACGACCGCTCGGTCAGCGAGATGTTTGCCTGAGCGCTCTGGCGATCAGCCAGGAGGCGGGCAGTGTGCCTCAGCCGAACTGCCGTGCGGCTCACTCCGTGGAGGAAGTTAGCATCTCGCGCAGGGTGGTCAGCAGGGTAGCATCCTGGGCGGCCAGGCCCTCCTGGGCGGTGGCATACTGCTCACTGACGGACAGCAGATGGGGCAGGTCGAAGCCGCCGGGGGCGGTGATCTGGCCGAGCAGCCGCTCTTCCTCGCGCTCCAGGGTGTCCAGCCGCTCCAGCACGGGGATCAGCCGCTCATCGGCGGCGGCGCGGGGGCCCCGCCGGACGCGGGCCAGCGGCTGCCCGGCCGCCACGTCGCGCTGAGAGGAAGCAGAGGACGCGCGGGAAGACCTGCCGGCGCGTCGGCCACCGACGGCAGGGGGTACAGGCTCGGGCAGCTCCGGCTGAAACAGGCCCTTGTCGCGGTTGCGCAGGTAGTCGGCATAGCCGCCGCGGTACATGCGGATGATCCCCCCCTCCACGGCCCACACCGCCGTGGCCAGGGCATCAATAAAGTAGCGGTCGTGGGAGACAAAAATCAGGGAGCCGGGGTAGGCGCGCAGCACGCCCTCCAGAGCCTGGCGGGCCATGATGTCCAGGTGGTTGGTCGGCTCGTCCAGCAGCAGCACGTTAGCCCGCTGCAGGGTCAGGCGGGCCAGGGCGACCCTGCTGCGCTCGCCGCCGCTGAGGTCGCCGACGCGCTTAAGCACATCATCGCCGGTAAACAGGAAGCGGGCCAGGTAGGAGCGGGCCTCCTCCTCGCTCATGGAGCGTTCGCCTTGCAGCTCCTCCATCACCGTGTGGTCCATGCCCAGCTTCTCATGGCCCTGGGCGTAGTAGCCTACCTCGACATTGACGCCCCACTGGTAGACGCCGGCCAGCGGGCGCAGCTCGCTAACGAGGGTGCGCAACAGCGTGGACTTACCGGCCCCATTGGGGCCGATCAGGGCGATGCGGGCGCCCCGCTCCACCTGCGTGTTGGGCACATGCAGCAGCTGATGACCGGGGAAACCCACACGCAGGCGCAGCGTGTTCAGGATGACCTCACCGCTGTCCCCGGAGATGTCTAGCCGCAGATGCAGGTCCTGGGGACGGGGCGCTTTGTGGACCCGCTCCAGGCGGCCCAGCCGCGCCTCGCGGCTCTGGGCCTGCTTGGCCCGTGAACCGGCCTTGAAGCGGCGGATAAACTCCTCCGTGCGGGCGATCTCCTCCTGCTGCGTGCGGTGCTCCTTGTCCTGGCGGGTGTAGCGCTGAGCGCGCAGTTCCACATAGCGGCTGTAGCGGCCGGGGTAGGACTCCAGGGCGCCGCCGACCAGCTCCAGCGTGCGTGTGGTCGTGTGGTCCAGAAAATAGCGGTCGTGGGACACAATCAGCAACCCGCCCGCCCAGGAGCCCAGGAAGTTCTCCAGCCACTCGGCTGTAGCCGTGTCCAGGTGATTGGTCGGCTCGTCCAGCAGCAGCAGATCCGGTTCTTCAAGCAGCAAGCGGCCCAGTTGGGCGCGCGTGCGCTGGCCGCCGCTGAGCCGCTGCGCCGGCTGATCCCAGGCCTCTCTGAGGAAGCCCAGACCGCTGAGCACCTGCTCGACGCGGTTCTCAATAGTGTAGCCGCCACGCTCCTCGAAGCCAGCCATCAGCGTCGTGTACTCGGCCAGCACCTCGGGCTGCCACTCGGCCGGGTTGGACCCGCTGGCCTCCAGTTGGGCCTCCAGTTCGCGCAGCCGCGTGGCCTGCTGGCGCAGCACGGTGAACACACCCAGCATAGCCTCGCGCAGGGTGCGGTCGGAGCGGAAGCGGGCTTCCTGGGGCAGATAGCCGATGCGCAGGCCGCGGCTAAAGCTGACCGCGCCTTTGTCGGGCCGATCAAGGCCAGCCAGCAGGCGCAGCAAGGTGGTCTTACCCGCGCCGTTGGCCCCCACGAGAGCCAGGCGGTCGCCTCTCTCAATGCCCAGGGAGACACCGCTGAAGATCTCTACCGCGCCGTAAAAGCGGGAGACCCCGTTGAGCGCGACGATGGGCATGGTGTGGTTCTCCTTACTTCTCTGGCTGGGCGACCGGCGGCTCCGACTGGCAGGTCGGACAGTAGTGGGTGGAGCGGCCGGCCAGTTTGACGCGGCGCACCGGCGTGCCGCAGGTGTAGCACGGCTCATCGGAGCGGCGGAACACCTGTAGGTTATGCTGGTTAAGACCCTCCAGACCCCAGGTGGTGCGGTAGGTGCTGAAGGTGGTGCCCTTGCTGGCGACGCCCCGCGCCAGCACAAGCCGGATGGCCCGGTGCAGGTTTGCTACCTCAGCGGCGGAGAGCGACTGAGCCAGGCGCTGGGGGTGCAGGCCTGCGTGATGCAGGGCCTCATCGGCGTAGATGTTGCCCAGGCCAGCCACAAAGCTCTGGTCGAGCAATAGGGGCTTGAGCACGCCCCGGCGGGCCCCCAGTACGGCCACGAAGGCCGCGTGGGTAAAAGCGTCGTCGAGCGGCTCGGGTCCCAGTGGCGGGAAGGGCAGACCAGCAGCAAACTCATCGGGAGTGACCAGGTAGAGGCGGCCAAACTTACGCTGGTCGGCGAAGCGCAGTTCTCGGCCATCGTCCAGAGTGAACACGGCGCGCACAAAGCGCGGCTGCTCGGTAGTCGCGTCGTCGAGCAGCAGGTGACCGGTCATGCGCAGGTGGACCACCAGCCGCTGGCCCCCATCAAGCTCCAGGATGATGTATTTGGCCCGCCGCGTGGCCGCGCGCACGGCGAGGCCGCTCAGGCGGGGGATGAACTCGTCCAGGGAAGGGTGGCCGACCGACCGCTCCCAGGATACAGTCACCCGCTCGATGATCCGGCCCACCAGCCGCTCACGCAGCTCGGCCACGGTTGTCTCAACCTCAGGTAGCTCTGGCATAACTACGGTGTAGTGTAGCGCATCGGAGAATACAGGTTGGCCGCTCTGAGATACAGAGACGGTGGACATGCTCAACGCTCTGGGGCCAGATCGGACGTTGATAGTACAAACCTGAGTGAGAGTACCGAGTCCGCTTGATCTTGGCGGCAATCTGCCGTACAATAGGTTGAGGTGATGACGCTGTGTGAGCCACAGGGCCATTGGTTGACAGGACGGGAGAGGATACATGACTACATCACATGCCGTGACAGACGACAGTAGAGGGCGGCGCGCACCGAAGCGCGCCCGCCTTGAGGTGCGCGTGGATCACGAACAAAAGGAGCTTGTCATACGCGCTGCTGCCCTCCAGGGCCGTACTGTCTCTGATTTTGTGGCGGACAGCGTGCGCCACGCGGCGGAACAGGCGGTGCATGCGCACAGCGTGATTGCCTTGACGGAGCGGGATAGCCATGCTTTTATGAGCGCTCTGGCTCACCCCGCGCCCCCAAGCGCGCGTCTTCAGGCAGCGGCGGCGCGTTACCGAGCGGTGATGGGTGACCAGTGAGCGCGCGCCTGGACGTGCTATGGATCTGGTTATTGAGCCGCTCGTCTCGTCTCACCACGACCGAGCGGCTTTCTCCTGTGACGAACCCTCGCTAGATACCTATATTCGCCAGCATGCCCGACAAGATGTGAGTCGGGATCTTGCCGCCTGTTATGTCCTATGTGAACGAGGCGGCCGCACGATCATTGGGTATTACACACTCAGCGCCAGGAGCATCGAAGTGACCGCGCTGCCGCCAGGACTGGCCAGGGATGCGGGGCGGTATGGGATGGTCCCTGCCGCTTTGTTGGGCCGGCTCGCCGTGGCTTCTCACTATAGCGGTCAGCGCATGGGCGAAATTCTGTTGTTCCATGCCCTGCGACGGACGCTCCGTGCCGGGATGGGCATCCGAGCTATCATTGTTGATGCGCTGCATGAGCGCGCCGCCACTTTCTACGAGCACTATGAGTTCCAGCGCTTCGCCGATGGCGCCCTGCGTCTCTATCTCCCCATGTCCACTGTGCGTGCCCTATTTCCTGGTGAGGGTGCCCAGAGTGAGTCGATTGGCTTACCTGATGGGGGCGCGCCTGCTCGTTTACCGACGTGAGCCGCTGCCGTGGCCGTGATCGCTCCCGCGGGAGGCGACGTCCTGGGCATCCACACATTGTTGATAACCGGGTGCCCGCCGCGCGGTCGCTGACCAAATCTGCCGTGGGCTACGCGGCACATGACAGGGACTGGCCCACTCAGGAGATGGTAGCCGCCGCCTCGCTAGCGGGGCGCTCAGCCTCACCCGACGGTTCACCCAGGTTTAACCGGCGGTAGAGGGTGGCCAATGGACGTGGGGCCCACCAGTTCAGGTCGCCCATCAGGCGCATCACCGCCGGCACAATTAGGGCACGCACGATTGTGGCGTCCACGGCGACGGCCAGGGCCATGCCCAGGCCCACCGATTTGATCACCACCGTGTCGGCCAGGGCAAACGCGGCGAACACAACCACCATGATCGCCGCCGCTCCGGTGATCAGTCGCCCGCTCTTGGCTAGGCCGGCGGCCACGGCTTGCGTTGTGTCACCCGTGCGCTCGTGCTCTTCCTTGATCCGCGACAGCAGCAGCACCTCGTAGTCCATGGACAGGCCAAACACGATGCAGAACAGCAGAATGGGCACCGTGGGATCAATCGAGGCCGGTGTGAAGTTGAGCAGTTTGCTCAGGTGCCCTTGCTGGAAGATCCACACCAGGGCGCCGAAGGAGGCGCTGATGGACAGCACGTCGGTGATCACCGCCTTCAGTGGCAGCACCACCGACCCCAGCAGCAGGAACAGCACAATATAGGTCATGCCCATCAGGAAGGCCAGCGCCGCCGGCGTGCGGCTCAGGATCAGGTTGATCACATCCAGGTCATAGGCGGTCCGACCCGTGACCAGCCGTTCGCCGCCGTCCGGCGCGGGCAGCGCCCTGATGGTCCGGACTAGCGTGCGCGCCGCGTCGCCCTCGGCCTGGCGGGCCGTCTGCACGGTCACCACGGCGATGTGGGCCCCCACGGTCTGGCCCAGTGCCGTGCGCAACGCGGCAGGCAGAGTTGCCCGGGGTTGAGCATACAGCGCCTGGTAGGCTGCCCTGGTCATCGTGGACCGCGGGTCTACCGGACCCTCCACACGCAGCACGTCGGGCATGTCGGCGATGCGCCGGCTGAGGTCGTAGAGGGCGCCCACACGCGCTGGGGTCAGCGGGTCACCTGTTGGGTAGTGCAACACCACCTCGATGGAGGTCTGTTGCTGGCCGGGGAAGCCGTTGAGCAGCAGGTCGTAGCCGCGGTGCGCCTCGGCGTCGGGTGGCAGCGATTTGTAGTCGGCGTTGGCCAGCCGAATGCTCAGAAACGGTATGCCGGCAGCCAGCACAAAGGGCACGGTCAGCGCGAGCACAACCAGGGGACGCCGCATCACCCCATTGGCCAGGGCATACCAGAAGCCGGGCCCACTGCTGGGCCGGCCCAGGGGCAGCCGCAAGGCATTGACCCGGTGGCCCAGCAGGGCCAGCAGCGCCGGCAGGAAGGTGAGGGCGTACAGGACGGCAAAAGCAACCACGATGGCCCCCGCCGCGCCCATTGAGGACAGGAAGGTGCCCTGGTAGAACAGCAGCGCGGCCAGACCGATCGCCACGGTCAGCCCCGAGAAGGTGATCGCCCGGCCAGCGGTGGACATGGCCCGGGCCACCGCATCCTCGACGGTGGCCCCAGCGCCTAGCTCTTCCCGGAAGCGGTTGACGATGAACAGCGAGTAGTCAATGGCCACACCCAGGCCGATCAGCGTGACAATGTTAAAGGCGTACTGCGAGACATCAGCCACGTGGGCCAAGCCATAGATGCCGGCTATGCCACCCACCACGGCCAGCAGGCCAACACCCAGGGGCAGCAGCGCGGCCACCACCGTGCCGAACACAAGCAGCAGCAGCAGCAATGCCAGGGGCAGCGAGATCACTTCGGCCCGCCCCAGATCACGCTCCAGGGTACGGTTGAAATCATGGTTGAGCGCCAGGTCGCCGATAGCTAGCGTCTCCAACGTAGGGGAGTGGATCAGCGCGCGCAGAGCGAGATAGGAACGCTTGGCCGCGCCGTAGTCGGCTTTGAGGTTGATCACGGCGAGGGCGTGCTTACCGTCGCTCGACTGCATGGCCGGTCCCCCCCGCGGCCCACTGTTATACGGCGTGGACACGCCGCTGACCCGGCTATCGGCCACCAGCGGGGCCAGCGCGGCGGTCATAGCCGCCTTGAAAGCGGGGTCGCGGGTGGTCAGCGTGGCGCTACCCATGATCACCATGAACGATGAGCCACCTGTTTTCTGTAGTTCCTGGCTCATCAGGTCCCCGGCGCGTCCCGACTCGACCTGCGGCGAGTTGCCGCCGCCCAACGCGCCCCCTTGTAGCACCACCGCGATGGTCGCCGCTAACAGGACCGTCGAGAGCAGTAGCACGGCCCACCGCCAGCGGTAGACCAGGTGACCCCACGCCGAAAACATGACGCTTCCCTTCCGTGCTATGCTCCGTCCCGCTCATATAGCGGCGACACGCTCCGCGCTCTTCAGTATCTCAGATGTGCGCCTTCCAGGGCATGCCAGACCACAAGGCCCACTGCTACCCTCCTGACGCGCAAGCCTTTGACTGGCGCGCCGCCCTACTCACCAGGGACCGTGGGCGCCAGGCACATGCAGTACAACGGACTGACCGCCCGTCTGGTCACACACATTGCTGAGCACGTCTACTGGCGCGCTGGAACGAGACTACAGCCCGATGCGCGATAGGAACTCCGGGCGACCGCTCACGCCGACCCCATCCACCCGGTAAAGGGCGCCAGCGCCCTCTCCGTCGGTTTCCTTGTGGTCGCCGCCCGCCGTGGTCACATACATCTGAGCCGCGTCGGCGCCGCCGAAGGTGACGCAGGAGACCTTGCGGGCGGGGAACCCGATGCGGGCTACCTCGCGGCCCTGGGGGTCGTAGCGCAGCAGGCAACCGCCGCCCCAGTTGGCCGACCAGACATGGTCCTTGGCGTCCACGGTCATGCCGTCGGGCAGGCCCAGGTCGGCGGGGACCTCCGCGAAGACGCGCTGGTTCGTCATGGCCCCGCTGGCCGCGTCATAGTCGAACACGTAGATCCGCTGAACCGTTGAGTCGGTGTAGTACATGCGCGTGTGATCACCGCTGAAGCCCATGCCGTTGGAACAACCAATACCCTCCAACACCACGGACAGCGCGCCATCGGTGTCCAGCCGATAGAGCCGGCCCAACACGTCGCCGCTGGGCATCGTGCCGCAGAACACACGGCCCGCTGGGTCAGCGATCACGTCATTGAAGCGGCTGGCGCGCTCGGCGGGGATCTGCTCAATCAGGGTAGTCAGCTGACCATTGCGCCACACGCGCACGGCCCCCCTGGCCATAAACAGCAACAGCGCGCCATCGGCCTGCACGGTGAAGCCGCCGATTGCCGCGCCCTCGTAGACCTGCTCATGCGCTCCCGTCGCCGGGTCATAGCGAAACAGCCGCCCCCGTCCGATATCCACCCAGTATAGTCGCCCCTCCAGGGGATGCCAGAGGGGGCCTTCGCCCACCACGCACGCGTAGTCGGCCAGTAGCTCCAGATGCGTCTCCATACCCCTTGCCCCTTTCGGCCTCGTCGTCCCAACGGCAGCGCCTCGGCGGCGCGATGTGTGCGGAGTGTACCGCACCACCGTGCCGCGCCGCCAGCTGGGCGAACTGGCTACCACGGACAGGGTCAATCCTGACTACACCGCTGGGACGTGGAGCCGTTTCTGCCCTGATCGGCGGCAGATGACGCGTTGGGGAAGGTAGAGCGATCGGTTGAGGCGCTGAACCGGTATGGTACACTACCCCTAGACCGGCGCAAGGCCGTGGGGCCGTGCCGTGGCTGTTGCCCCGCCCACCGGGCCACGCAGCGGCTATGCATCCATGAAGATGAGCAGCGGGGCGCCCCTCTATGAAGCAGACGGCCATTGCCTATCCGAGGAGATCACGCAGCGATGAAGCGGCGCTCGACCGACCCCATAGATGTCCTGCTCACCCGCGCCGTGGTGGATGTGGTCGTGCGCGAGGACCTGGAGGCCCGCCTGCGCCGCGGCGAACGGCTGCGCGTTAAGCTGGGCATTGACCCCACCGGGCCGCGCCTGCACATTGGCCGCGCCGTGGCCCTGCGCAAGCTGCGCCACTTTCAGGAGTTGGGCCACACGGTCTGCCTGGTCATCGGCGACTTCACCGCCCGCCTGGGCGACGCCTCGGACAAGTCGGCCACCCGGGTGATGCTCACCGCCGAGCAGGTACATCAGAACATGACTACCTACAAGGAGCAGATTGGCCTGATCCTGGACGTAGACAAAGTAGAGTGGTCCTACAACAACGATTGGCTCGGCCCACTGCGCTTCGCCGAGGTGATTGAGCTAGCCTCCCACTTCACCGTCTCCCAGATGCTTGAACGTGAGACGTTCTCCGACCGCTACGGTAAGGGGCAACCCATCGGCCTGCACGAATTCCTCTATCCCCTCCTGCAGGGCTACGACTCGGTGGCCCTGCGCTGCGACCTGGAGGTGGGCGGCACTGATCAGCTGTTCAACCTGCACGCCGGTCGCACCCTACAGCGCGCCTTTCATCAGCGTCCCCAGGACCTGATGACCTTTACCATGGTCTACGGCCTTGATGGCCGCAAGATGAGCACGAGCTGGGGCAACACAGTCTTTATCGCCGACCCACCAGCCGAACAATATGGTAAGATTATGTCTATGAGCGATGGTCATATCCTGCCCTACTTCGAGGCCTGCACCGATGTACCCGTGGGCGACCTGGACGACATTGAGGCCGATCTGGCCCGACCTGGCGTCAACCCCATGTCCCACAAAAAGCGGCTGGCCTGGGAGATCGTGGCCCTCTACCACGGCGCGGGGCCAGCCGACGAGGCGCAGCGCGGCTTTGAGCGCGTCGTCCAGGGCAAGGAGCGGCCCGACGAGATCCCCGAGGTGTTCGTGCCCGAGGCCGCGCCGCGCCTCGTCGCATCCTTCCTGGTCGAGTTGGGCCTAGCCCCCAGCAACAGCGAGGCCCGCCGCCTGATTGAGCAGGGCGGCGTCACCCTGGATGATGCCCGCTACAGCGACCCCAAGGGCACCATCGTGCCCCGCGACGGCATGATTGTGCGCGCCGGCAAGCGCCGCTACGCCCGCGTGCGTTGCGGCCAGCCCGCCTAGCCGCCCCACCTGCAGTAGTATGACCTCGCCCACCGAGCTTCAGCCCGCCGCCCCAGCTCAGGACGCTATCTCCGAGAAGACGCTGCGCACGCTGGAATACCCTAAGATCATGGAGCAGCTGGCCAACCACACCAGCTTCTCGCTGGGTCGCCAGCGCGCGCTGGCCCTGTTGCCCAGCACCGACCTGGAAGACGTGCGTGCCCTGCAGGCCCGCACCGACGAGGGCAACCGCGTGCTGGACGAGGGCGTGGACCTGGGCCTGGGCGGCGCCCGCGACATCCGCGCGGCGGTCACCCGCGCCGACCTGGGTGGCGTGCTGGAGCCCAGGCAGATGCTGGACATCCTGTCTACCCTGGAGTGCGCCGAGCGCATCTACAACGCGCTGGGCCGCCTGGACGAGAGCTATCCCTGGCTGCGCGACCAGCGCCTGAGCATGGGCACGTTCCGGGGCATCATCAACGCCATCTCCACGGCGATCAACGAGCAGGGCGAGGTGATGGATTCGGCCAGCGGCACATTGCAGCGGGTGCGCGGCGAGCTGCGCACCGCCCAGAACCGCATTGTGGAACGGCTCAACGCGCTGATCGGCTCCTCGTTCCGCACCCTGGTGCAGGAGACGCTGGTGACCATGCGCAATGGGCGCTACGTGATCCCCGTGCGCGCCGACGCCAAGGGCCAGGTCAAGGGCATCGTCCATGATCAGTCGGCTAGCGGGGCCACGGTGTACATTGAGCCAGCCCAGATCACCGACCTGAATAACCGCCTGCGCCAACTGCAACTCGAAGAGGCCGAGGAGGTTGAGCGGATCCTGCGCGAGATCTCGGCGCGCATCGGCGAGGATGCCCGGCGCATCCTCAGCACGGTCAACGCGCTGGGCGACATTGACCTTGTACTGGCCAAGGCCCGCTACGGTGAGGCTTTGCGCGGCGTCTCCCCGGAGATCAGCGCGGATCGTGAGATCGTGCTGATCGAGGCCCGCCATCCCCTGCTCACCGGCCACGTGGTGCCCACCAGCGTCACCCTGGGCCAATCGTTTAACGTCCTGGTGATCACGGGCCCCAACACGGGCGGCAAGACCGTGGCGCTCAAGACGGTGGGCCTGCTCACCTTGATGGCCCAGGCCGGCCTGCAGGCGCCGGCCAGGGTGGGCACGCGGCTGGCTGTCTTCTCGGGCATCTACGCGGATATCGGCGACGAGCAGAGCATTGAGCAGAGCCTCTCCACGTTCAGCTCCCACATGAGCAATATCGTGGCTATCCTGCGCGATATGCCCCCCGATGCGCTGGTGCTGCTGGATGAGTTGGGCGCGGGCACCGACCCCACCGAGGGGGCCGCGCTGGCCCGCGCCATTATCACTCATCTGCTGGAGCGCGACGCGCGGGCCATCTGCACTACCCACTACAGCGAGCTCAAGGCCTTTGCCTACAGCCAGCCTGGCGTGGAGAACGCCAGCGTGGAGTTCGATGTAGAGACCCTCTCGCCCACCTATCGCCTCAGCGTGGGCCTGCCTGGCCGCAGCAATGCCCTGGCTATCGCCACGCGGCTGGGCTTGCCCGGCGAGATCACCGAGTTGTCGCGCAGCTACCTCTCCTCCGGCGAACGCCAGGTGGAGACCCTGCTGGCCGATATCGCCCGCGAGCGTGACCAGATAGGCGAACTATACACGCGGGCAGGCGAGGCTAACCGGGAGGCGCAACGGCTGCGCCAGCGGCTGCAAGTTGAAGTTGAGGGCATGCTGGCCGAGCGCGAGACGATTCTGGCCAACGCCCGCGCCGAGGCTGAGGCTAGCGTGGAGGGGCTGCGCCAGCAACTCGACCGCCTGGAGATCGAGTTGCGCACCAGCATGACCGCACCCCAGGTGGGCCTGGCTGACCTGAAGAGCCGCCTGGAGCAGGCGGTGCAGCAGGAGCCGACATTGCTGGCCCCTCGTCGGCCCAAGCCCCGCCAGCAGCCCGCCCCGGCAGGCCGTGCCCTGGAGGTGGGCGATCGTGTGGAGGTGGTGCGCCTAGGCCAGAGCGGCCTGGTGACCAACGTGCAGGAGGGCCGCGACCAGATCGAGGTGCAGGTGGGCGTGCTCAAGACGCGGGTCAAACGCGCCGACGTGCGCCTGCTCACCGGCGAGGAGTCCTCCCAGGCCCGTCAGGAGGAGCAGGCCAGCCAACCGCCGCCCACGGTGAGCATTCAGCGTTCAGGGGGACCAGCGCCCAGCCTGGAACTCGATATGCGGGGCTGGCGGGTAGACGAGGTGAGCAGCCAGCTAGAGCGCTACCTTACCGACGCCTACCTGGCCAATATGCCCTTTGTGCGGGTTATCCATGGCAAAGGCACCGGCGCGCTGCGCCAGGTCGTGCGCGAGGAACTGGCCACCAACCCCATGGTCGCCTCGTTCAAGTCCGCCGACGCCCGCGAGGGCGGCGATGGCGTCACGGTGGTGCAGCTCTCCGCCACCTGACACCTTCAGCCGGGGAAGCGTCAGGTGGCAGGACACGGGGAGCACAGCGGGCTCCACCGCGGGTCCCCTTCCACCTAAAGAGAGGGCTGGCTTGGATAAACCAGATGGCCCAGCACGGCGCAGGGCGTGTTTCTCCCGTGGGAGAAACACGCCCTGCGCCGAACTACTACACACCCTCTCCACGTTTCGGGCGACTGCCCGAAACGTGGAGAGACGCATCGCAAGCGACTGTGTATTTGACTGGTAGTCCTGTCAGCGAGAGTGCGACGGCGCGAGCCGCCTACTTTGTGTTGGCCAGGATCTTGAGGCAATCACTCTGTGCCTGGGCGAGCCCTGCGTCAACAGACTTACTGCCCAGGAGCACGGCCTGGAGGTCCTGGGTCATCGTGTGCTCGATCGTGGCGAAGTTCACGATCAGGTGGTTGGGCGACTCGAAGCCGTACTTGCGTGAGCCAGTGACAAGTGTCTTCAGGCTCTCCACCGACATCCCGGTGACCGCCGCATACTGCGTGTACCATTGGGTTAGATGACCTGGATCAGACGGTGTGAAGCCCACGCCTTTGATGTAGTTGGTCATCGAGGTGTTGTTGGTCAGGAATTGGATGAACTTGAAGACGGCCTCAGGGTTCTTTGTGTTTTTGTAGACCATGTAGGGATCAGTGAAGAGGGTAGCGCGCAGGCTGCCCTTGCGCCACGGGATAGCCGCGGCGCCCCAGTGGAACCGAGCAGTGAGGTAGTCGCGGAAACCCCACCCTCCGGTCATGGCCATGGCGATGTTCCCCGAGACGAACGGGGCGGCGCCTGTGTTGCCGATGGCGATCTGCTCTGACTCGCTGGGCGAGAGGCCCAACTGCTTGGAATCGTCCCAGGACGCGACCTCGGCTATGACCTGCTTGACATTGGGATCGGTTAGATTGCAGACCTTGGGCAGGCCGGTCTGGTACGACGCCTTGGGCCACAGATCCGTGCCGCCCAGCCAGGCGTAGTGCATCGGCGGCCACGCGTTGTCATTGAGACCATACGTGTGGTTGGCATTGTTCGTCAGGAGCTTGCCTTCGGCGACCATCTTGGTCCACGTCCAACTCTTATCATCCCAGTTGGATGGCGGATACGCGATCTTGGCCGTGGGATGTGCCTTGTTGTAGGCGTCGAAGATATCCTTGTTGTAGTAGAGGTACGAGCCGAGCGTGATTGAGGGAATGCCGTAGATGCTGCCGCCGACGTTGTACGTGTTGATCAGGTTCCGCGGCGTCGTGCCAAAGTTGTAGTTCATGGACTTGATCATGGGTGAGAGGTTCAGCAGCAGACCGCGATGGTAGTAGTCGGCAAAGCCCGCTTGCCCAAGATGCGACCAGATGTCGGCCGGGGCGCCGGACTGTAGCAGCGTATTGAACTTGATGTCGAAGCCATTGTTGGGATTAGGCGCCACGATCAAGTTCACCTTGATGCCGGGGTTGGCGGCCTCGAAGCTCTTGATCTCCGCGCGCTCCCACGGGTTTTCCTTGGGCTCGGTGCGCATCAGCCAGGTGATCGTGACCGTAGCACGCGGGTGGGCCGCCAGGGCGAGCGGGGCGGCCAGCATGGACACCAGGGTCATCGCTCCCACCACCGCGACCATGCGTCGGCTGAGTGAGGGCGTTACTGCAAACTTCATTGGTCGGTCCTTCTCCTTTGATATGAAACTGGCGACGGGGTCCTATGATGGCACACAATGACATCTGACCGGCACGACCAGTTGTAGGTGCGCCGGCGCTCCGCGGCGCCGGACGCCATGGCGTTCAGAGAATCCGCGCCTACCACACCCGTCAGGCCGGTTGTACGCCCGGCTCTCCTGTGTCTGGCAGGTAGCTGAGTGCGTTGCCTCACCCCCTTTCTAATGGTTGATATACCCACGCTGAACGTACATGTCGCGCAAGTAGGCAAGAGAGCGGAAGGGGTCGCCACGTCCAGGCCAACATGTCCGTCTCTATCCCTTGACGCCGCTGACGACAATACCCTGGATGAAGTAGCGTTGCGCCACGAAAAAGAGAAGCAAACACGGCAGCGAACTCACCAGCGCCGCGGCCATCAAGAGGTTCCACTGGGCAAAGCCATACGATCCTGTGAAGATCTGTAAGGCCAGAGACACTGTATATCGGCTCGAGCTGTTGAGATAGACCAGCGGGCCCAGCAGGTCGTTCCAGTGAAAGACGAACGAGAAGACCGCCACGGCAGCCAGCGCCGGTTTGGAGAGCGGCAGAATAATCCGCCGGAAGATGCCGAAGTAGCCACACCCATCGATCTTGGCCGCCTCATCGAGCTCTCGTGGGATGCCCATGAAGAACTGCCGCAGCAGAAAGATGTTGAAGGCAGTGCCAAAATAGGTCGGCACGATCAGGGGCAACCAGGTGTCCAGCCACCCCAGTGTGCGGAACAGGATGAACTGGGGATACAGCACCGCCTGATAGGGCAACATGATCGTGGCCAGCACCAGCAGGAAGAGCGCATTCGCTTCCTTCACCCGGAACCGCGCGAACCCATAGGCGATCAAAGCGCCCGACGCTGTGTCGCCCAACACTGTCAAACCGGTCACGACAACCGTGTTCCAGATATAGGTGAAAAACGGCGGCAGGGTCGTGCCCAGGACGGTGAACGTATCGGGCAGCGCCGGCGAATTCAGTGCGTCGGGGATATTGTTAAAGAGCCAAGGGCTGGGTACCAGAACCGGTGGCACGGTAAAAATCTGGGTGGAATCTTTCAGAGCCGTCACAATCAGCCAGTACAGTGGCACCAACATCACCACCGCCCCGATGCACGCCACAATGAAGTAGAGAGCACGCGCGCCGACATGGGGGCCACGGGAGCGCGCCACGACTTGGATCACAGACGGGACGGCCGCCGTTCTGGTTGTCTGTTCGCTGCTCATTATGCGGTACCGCTTTCGTAATACACGATGTCTTTGGACACCCGGAAGAAGACGGCGGTCAAGACAAGCGCAACCATGAATAGCACCCAGGACATCGCCGATGTATAGCCGCCGTGGCCCGCTTGCGTATCAGTAAACGCGCGGTCGAACAGGTTGAGGCCATAGACGTACGTAGAGAAAGCCGGCCCACCCTTACCAGTGATCACCAGTGGGGGGATAAAAATCTGCAGGCTATTGATCAGCCCAATAACGGCGTTGAACAAAATCACCGGCGAGATCTGCGGCAGGCTGATGTGCCAGAAGCGCGAGACGGCGCTAGCTCCGTCGATCTGCGCAGCCTCGTAGAGGGCCGACGGGACGGCCTGCAGCGCGGCCAGGAAGATGACCATCCCCGACCCCAGGTACCACGCATTGTAGAGCAGCAGCGTGACCATCGCCCACCCACCGTCACCGATCCAGTCGATCGGTCCCAAGCGGGCCAGCGAGAGCATCCAGTTGAGCAGTCCGTCGTCTTTGCGCAGCAACTGGCTCCAGAGCAGTGCCGAGGCCACACCGGCCACCACGGTGGGCATATAGTAGATCGTGCGAAAAGCCCGCAATCCAGGGATTTTCTGGTTAAGCAGGATGGCGATCGCCAATGCCGCCACAATGTTGATCGGCACACTCAGCCCGGTGTAGATGGCCGTCACGCGTAAAGAGAGCCAGAAGAAGCGATCTGAGAGAAGCTGGTTGTACTGATCCAGGCCCACGAATTGAGGTAAGTGGTGCAGATCCAGGTCTGTGAGGTTAGTGAAGCTAAAATAGCCAGCGGCCAGAATCGGCCCCGCGCTGAAGACGATGAAGCCAATGATCCAAGGACCAATAAAAAGGTAGAAGGCGCGCCGCTCAGCACGGGCGAGCGGCCCAGGGCGGCGCCTCGCTGGTACCGACGCCTCAGACTTGTGTGCTAGTGCGGTGCTGACCATCTATCTCATTGCCTCTACAGATCTACATTGATCGCTAACAGCGACGCAATCCCACCACTGTTTGTCTATGCGGGGACGACCAGGAGGGCGCGCACCCGGCGCGGGTGTGACCCAGGGTCCATGGCCAAAGGCCAGTGGTCACATGGCCGACATCACGACCTTTCGTGGCGCTATATGTTCGTTCCCCTCCATCGTGCTTGAGCGAGGGTGGGATGAGTCTCCGTTCAGGTGAGCGTGACAGACCGAGTCGCGCATGACAAGAGAGGTGTGCAGTAGGCGCGTGCTATAGGGCCGTTGCGGATGATGGAGACGGTCGCTCAGCGCCTGCACCGCCGCGACGCCCACGTCTTCCATAGCCACACGCACCGTGGTCAGCGCCGGGCTGACCAGCCGCGCCGACTCAATATCGTCAAAACCCATCACCGAGATATCGCCGGGGACCTGCACGCCGGCGGCACGCAATGCGCGGAGAGCGCCGATGGCGCTGCAGTCGTTGCTGCAGAAGATGGCTGTGACGGTGGTCCGGCTAGCCAGGAGATGGGCGGTGGCCTGTTCGCCGCCGTCCACGCTGAGATCGCTCTGGGCGACCAGCGCGGGATCATAGGCTATCGTGGCCTCGCTGAGCGCGTCGCGGTACGCGGCGAGGCGCCTGCGGATATTGATGTGTTCGGCCGGCCCGGCCAGCAGGCCTATCCGCTGATGGCCCTGCGCCAGAAGATAGCGCATTGCTAGCAGAGCTCCTCCATAGGCGTCGTGATTGACATACTCGATCGGCAAATCGGGATAGTCGTCGTCCACCACGACTACCGGTAAGCCCGTGCCCAGGGCTGTCTCCACAACCTCCCGGCGCAGCACGTTTTCTAGGATCAGACCGTCGAGTTGGGTGCCATGGATGGCTCGACTGAACTCCAGTTGAGCCTCGCGACCCTCCCCGATTGAGCCGAAGACGAACTGCCACCCACGCCGGCGGCACTCAGCCTGTACTCCATAGATAATCCGTGAGAAGTAGGTGTTGTGCTCGGCGGTGCGCTCAATCTCGCGCAGATACATACCGATGCGTTTGGCGCCGCTCTGTGTCCGTGGGATATATCCCATCTCAGCCGCGATGTGTTGAACACGCCCGCGAAGTTGTTCATCAACACCGGCCTTATTGTTCATCACGCGAGACACGGTGCCCGTGGAGACGCTGGCCCGTTGCGCAATGTCGCGTAGTGTCGTGTGGTGCTCTCGCCGGCCCCGCGGGGTCTCTGCCATAGAGAAGTGCCTCGCTATACGTCGCTACGGAGGTGCCCATCACACCCTCGGTCGTGCCTCGAATGGCAGCATCATAGCACCTGGCGGGTTGTTGCGCAAGATGGCTATGCAAAACCCATGAAGGTTGCCAGGCTTGTTCAAGCCAAAGCAGACGGAGGGGAAGCGTCAGGTTGCAGTACAGGGGGGCAGGCCCCCCAGAAAGTGACTACCGATGGGCACGACCTCCTCCCGCTATCGGCCTCCCTTGCGCGTGGACCCCGCGTTGGCCCTGCGCACAGGGGAGGTGGCGCATACACACATTGCCCTCCCTTGCGCGCGGACCCCTCCACAGCGGATCATAGGATGATAGCCTCGTCGGTGGCGTCACCTCAGGCCCACGAGAGAGCCGGATAGATAAACGCGCCGACACAGCACGAGACCATCACCAGAAGTGGAAGAGGAGAAGAAAAGAAGCTTATGAGCACTCAGAAGTCAACCTACCGCATTGGCGTCGTCGGCGTGGGCACGATAGCCGAGATGAATCATATCCCCGGCTTCCAGGGCCAGCCCGACGCCGAGGTGGTTGCCGTCTGCGACGCGGTTGAGGGTCGCGCCCGCCAGGTCGCCGAGCGTCACGGCGGCCTGCGCGTGTTTACCCGCTATGAGGACCTGCTAGCTGGCGACACGGTGGACGCCATCAGCATCGCCACCCCCAACGTCTACCATGCGCCGATCGCCATCGCGGCCATGCGCGCGGGCAAGCATGTGCTGTGCGAGAAACCTCCCGCGCTCAACGCCATGCAGGCCGAGGAGGTCAGCCGCGTGGCTAAAGAGACAGGTCGCACCTATATGGTCTGCCAGAACCTGCGCTTCGAGCCCCAGGTTCAGCTGCTGCGTGATCTAGTCTCCGCCGGTGAGTTGGGCGAGATCTACTACGCCAAGACAGGGATGATTCGCCGCCGCGGCTCCAGTGGCGGCTGGTTCGCCCGCAAGGAGCTATCCGGCGGCGGCGCCCTGGTGGATATCGGCGTCCATGTGCTGGACCGCACGCGCTGGGCCATGGGTAACCCGCGCCCCGTCGAGGTGCTGGGTATCGCTCAGCAGAAGATCGGCAGCTATCAACTGGCTCAGCACCAATCCTGGGTACCCGCTGAGATGCGTGGAGTGTCCCGGCGCCCCGACGATTGGGCCGGTGACGCCGACGAGATGACCGCCGCACTGATCCGCTTCGAGACAGGGGCCACCCTGTTTCTGGAGGCCAGTTGGACCCTCAATACGGCCAAGGAGGGTACCTACACCGAACTGTACGGCACTCGGGGTGGGGCGTCCCTGGATCCGCTGACGGTGGCCACCGAGGAGCGCGGCTACCTGGTGGACAAAACCTACAAAGTGCCCGGCATTACCTATCAGGAGACCCACGCGCGGGCGATCCGCCACTTCCTGGACTGCATCGCTAGCGGTGCCGAGCCGCTCTCCTCCGCCGATCAGGCCGTGGTGACGATGCGTATCCTGGACGCTATCTACGCTTCCCAGCAATCCGGCCACGCCGTCACCCTCTAGGGCGTGGCCGGCCAGTACACCGCGGTGCATTTCTTACCGGTAGAGCGCTCTCCACGCCCGGTCCAGTCCGGGCGCGGGCGCGCCCCTACAAAGCGCCAGGTTAAGTCCGCCGCGGCGGACTAGCTAGCGTAGCCCGGCTGACCTAACGGCGTGCAGGCGCCGAACGTCCACCCCGGTGTGCTAGGGACGGGTCAGGATCTGCTCGTCAATTACCCGCAGCAGGTGGTCAATATCGAATGGCTTGGCGATATAGCCCTGAGCGCCCAGTAGCGCCGTCTCGCGGACGATCTGGGCGCTCCCCGACAGCAGGATCACCGGCACATTCTGTAGCCCCTCGTGGGCGCGCAGCCAGGCTCGTAGCGCCCAGCCGCTCATCGCTGGCATGTCCAGATCGGCCAGGATCAGGCGGGGCCAGCTTGAGTTGAGCACGGCCATGGCCTGTTCGCCGCTGGTCGCGGTCAGCACCGAGTAGCCGGTGTCGCGCAGCACCTCACGGACCAGTTCGCAGATTGCCGCGTCGTCGTCTACCACCACCACATCAACGTCGCGTTTGGCGCTCTGGCTACCGCCGTCGCACTCTTCAGGCCCGCCGCCCACCGCTGCCAGCGCCGCCGTATCCGCGGCGGCGCCTACCCCCCCCCGTGGGTCAGTCCGGGCGTGCTGCAACGCGTCACCCAACTCGACCACCCGGATGGCCATCTCACGCAGCTCACGGCGCATGTCCTTGATCACCACGTCAAGTGGTTCGCTGAGGTGGTCAGCAGTATTATGTCGAATCACCGCGATAGCTTCCTCCAGCCGCGCCGCCTGCTGATTGGCCGAGCGCTGCACGAAGATGACCAGGAACACCCCCTCCAGGGAGACAATGGTCGCCACCATCAGCAGGATCAGCGCGTACGGCACGCCCATCAGGCCCAGGCTAAACAGGCCACCGTAGAAGGCCAGGTGGGCGTAGTGGTTTGTCAAGAGAATGTTGCGAAGTCGTACGGCAGCCTGTATCCTCTCAACAACCGCTGCACATGCGGGGCTGCGCGAGGAGGGGCTATGAACAAGAAGTACATTGTGACGTTGACGGACGC
>JAABUM010000714.1_pt1 | contig 55211 bp, 44 predicted proteins | sample 5559161 | NCBI WGS metagenome assembly JAABUM01 (sample SAMN10711868, study PRJNA513369) | rock metagenome | isolation source: Antarctica rocks | place: Antarctica: Victoria Land, Siegfried Peak nord
GTGGGATCGTCTTTGGCGGGCGGGGCGATTGCCCCGGAGGGCGCGCGGTCAGCAGACTGTGTGGTCATGAGCAGTGTTCCTCTCAGAGCAGGGGGGCGCAGGACCAGGGCCAGCGCTCTCCCACCCCTACTTTACCATAACTGCTACTTTCGGGATAGGCTGTTATGCGCGCCCATCGGTAACCATCTGGAGGGCACGCCCATAACAGGGGCGAACCGACACCGCCGTAGGTGAGTAGCCGACTCTCACACGCACTATGCTAGCACAGCCGGCTCGTGGGTGGGAGGGCGCGTCACGCACACAGAGCACGCTGCTCAGCTGATCCCTCGTAGCCAGATCATGCCGGGTTTGGCCAGCCAGGCCAGGGTGGGCGCCGTGGGGATAGCGGGGGAGGCGCCGGTTAGGCGCCGTGCAGCGCGCAAAAGATTCTGGTGAGGTGGGGATCCCACTGCGGACCCGCGTTCTGGCTCAGGATAGCCAGCGCCTGAGCGGGCGGCATACCGGAGCGGTAGGGGCGGTCAGAGGTCATGGCGTCATAGGTGTCGGCGATAGCCAGCACGCGGGCCTCCAGCGGTATCTCCTCACCGACCAGGCCATCGGGGTAGCCACCGCCATCGTAGCGCTCATGATGGTGGCGCACGGCGGGGCGTAGACGGCGTAGCGCGCGCAGCGGGCGGCAGATCTCATCGCCGATGACGGGGTGCTGCTTGATCAAAGCGAACTCGTCGTCGTCGAGCCTGCCGGGCTTGGCCAGCACATGGTCGGGCACGCCGATCTTGCCCACATCGTGCAGAGGACCAGCGCGGCCGATGATCTCGCGCAGGTAGGGGGGCAGCGCGGCAGCAGCGGCCAGGGCCAGCGCGTAGGCGGTCACCCGGTCGGAGTGGCCGCGGGTATAGGGGTCTTTGGCATCCACGGCGCGGGCCATACTGGCCACGATGGCCTCAGCGCTATCCAACTCGGCGATCAACAGGACGATGCGCAGGGCGGCGGCCACCTGGAGGGTGATCAGGCTGACCAGCCCACGGTCTACCTGCGCATAGGCGGCCACATGGGGCGACCCGAGACACAGCACGCCCAGAATGGCGCCCTCAGCCTCCAGGGGCAACACAAGCAGCGCGCCGTTGCCCTGGTGGAGGGCCACACCACCGACGCCAGGTGGCAGCCTGGTCTCGTCAAGCAGGTCGGGGATATCTAGGGCTACCCGGTGGCTCAGCACCCAACCGGCCAAACCCTCGGTAATGGGATAGACAGACTCAGCGGTCGGGGTCAGGGTCCGGTAGGTGTCGCCGCCTTCATCGAGCAGGCACAGCGAGATATGGGCCGCCGGGATCAACCACTTGAGTTGCTGGCGCAGCGTCACGATCAAATCGGGCAGCGTGGTCGTGGCGGCCAGCGCCGCGCCGACGCCGCTGGCCAGCGCCAGCGTGGCCATGGTCCCGGCGCCTGCTTGTTCGGCGGAGGGGATGCTGTTAAATCGCATCGAGGGGCACGCAGGCGAGGTCGGTGAAGCTGTTGACGTATTGGAACAGGTTGATCGCCGCGACGATCTCGCCCAGTTCCTCGGTGCTGATGCCCTCATCTTCCAGGGTAGTCACGTCGGCGCTGGTGATGGCTAGCGGCCCCTGGTGGGCGGCCTTGTGGGCGAAGCGGATGATCGCCGCGACGCTGGGGGCCAGGCCCGGCGCCTCGGCGGCCCCGGTAGCCAACATGGCAAGGGTATCCTCGTTGACCCCCTGCACGCCCAGGGAATGCATATGCACGGCAAGGGCGTAGGGGCTGTGGTTGGCGGCGGAGACGGCCACGCCGATCATCTCCTTGACCGCGCGGGGCAGCGTGCCCTGCAGCACGGTGGCCCGAAATAGGTCCCAGGTGGCCCGCAGCACGGCGGGCTGGCCAGCCATGGCACGGAAGATATTTGGCACGATGCCGAACCCCAGTTCGCGCTCGATCTCACCGAAGACGGCGCGTACAACAGGGTCGCTGACGGTGGCCGGATCCACAAGGGTAAAACGGCTGGTAGGTGTCATGGGGGCGGACATGGAACTCTCTCCTCCCACTGCTGGATATTGCTTCCCGCGGCGCTCTTCGTCCGAGCGCCTCCTCAAGGAGCGCGGGAGGTGCTTTATGAGTATACCTGAAGAATCAGTGGCCGACAATCACCCATCTTGGGTAGCCCATGTGGGCTGCGCTGGCGCCGCGGACGCGCCCATCAGGGTGAGCGTGATGTCCTGACCGGGGGGAGCGTTGCGCTCTATGGAGAGACCAGTAGGAGTGGTGGCGCGCACATGAACGATGGTGGGATCGCTTGTGATCTCCAGGTCCAGGGTCAGGGAACCCAGTTGCAAGCGGCGCAGAGCGACGCGGCGCATGCCCGCTGGCAGCACCGGGCGCAGAGTCAGCGTGCCCAACGCGGCGTCGGCGCGCAGGCCAAGTGAGCTCTGCAGCATCAGGAATACGCTGCCGGCGGCCCAGGCCTGCGGGCTGCAGGATACAGGGTAGGGAATGGGGCCGCGTTCGCCCTCACGGCGGGTCAGGCCACCATACAGCTCGGGCAGGCGGCTGTCTGGGTAACCAGAGCCAGCGGCGGCGACCTGACCGAAGATGTCGGCAGCGGCCGCGTCATGGCCATAGGCTTTGAGCCCAGCCACCACCAGCGACGTATCATGGGGCCAGATGGACCCGTTGTGGTAGCTGAGCGGGTTATATGAGGGGTAGCGGGTGGTCAGGGTGCGCATGCCCCAGCCCGAGAGCATATCGGGGGCGAGTAGGCGCTGGGCTACCAGGGGCGCGCGCGCCTCGTCGGCGATGCCGCCCCACAGGCAGTGGCCGGCGTTGCTGGTCGCGGCGGGCACGGGCGTCTTGTGGCCGTCGAGCGCCTGGGCGAAGATACCCTCGTCGGCCAGCCAGAACGCGCTGTTGAAACGCTGGCGCAGGGCCGCCGCCTTGGCGGTCTGCTCGGCCGCGGCGCCGTCATCGCCCAAGAGGCGCAGCAGCCTGGCCCCAGCCAGGCGGCCAGCATAGGTATAGCCCTGCACCTCACAGAGGGCGATCGGCGCGTCGGCGTAGGAACCATCGGGGAACTGCAGCGAGTCGCCTGAATCCTTCCAGCCCTGGTTAGCCAGACCCCCTCCGGACTTGCGCTGGAACTCGATAAAACCATCGCCATCAACGTCGCCATAGGTGTCCAGCCAGGCCAGCGCCGCGCGGGCGGCCGGCTCCAGCTCACGGGCCAGTGCAGGGTCGGCCAGCCACTCCAGCGTACCACCCAGCAGCATCAGGAAGAGGGCGGTGCCATCAACCGTGCCATAATACGGTCCGAAAGGAGCCGCCCCGGTGGTCACGGCCTCACCGGAACGCATCTCGTGCATGATCTTACCGGGGTCCTCGTCGCGGGTAGGGTCGGAGCGGGCGCCCTGATGGCTGGCCAGGTAGCGCAGCGTGCCCACGGCGATCTGGGGATTGACCATCAGCATCTGCATGGCCACGATGATGCCATCGCGGCCAAAGGGCACGGCGAACCAGGGGATGCCAGCTGAGATGTAGGGGCCGGTGGGGTGATCCTGGCGCAGCAGGCGCAGGTCGTGCAGGCTCTGAGCAATGATACGGTTGATCGCGGGGTGATCCGTCTCAATGGCTGTGCATTCCCGTTCGGTCCAGGCCTGATGCGAGGCCGCGAGAGCGGCCAGCGCCGTGTCGAAGGGCGGGCGGGCGCCGCTATCAGGCGCGGGGCCGACCACGGGCGTGATCTCCACCTCCAGGGTGGCGGGCTGCTGGGGCTCCAGGCGCAGGCGGTAGGCCAAGGTGGCCCCATGGTCGCTAGCGGTCAGGGTGGTGATCTCCTGGGGTGGCGGACTGAACTGGCAGAGAGTCTGCCGGCGCAGGCCATCGCGGCCGGTGTAGCCCAGGGCCAGCAGATCAGGCCGCGGGGCGCTGGCGGCGTCGTAGTCGCCCATCTGAAGTTCGGTGAAGCCCCGCACCTTGAACATATCCACGAAATCGGCGGCCAGGGTAATCGTCAGGGTGACCTCACGGGCCTCCCGGTTGAAATTAGTGAGGGCCAGGCGCTCGCGCAGGGCTCCCGGCTGACCAGTGGGTGGGTGGGCGATATAGTGGGTGCGTTGGATCAGGATATTGGGCGGATAGGTTTGCTGGGGATCAAAAAGGTGCGATTCGGCGATCAGGCCATAGGTAAAAGTTGCCTGGTAACCGTGGTCGTCGCGGTCCAGGAGCGGGGCGGCGCTGCCATCCAGGCGCAGTTCCAGGCGACTGAGGAAACGGGTGTCCTGGTAGTACAGTCCCAAAGCGCCTGGCCTGGCCGGAATCTCGCCGCTGGCATCCGTGGTCAGGAAGACACCCTGCTCTTTCAGCACAACCTCGTCCATAGCCACACTCCCCGCTGATCAGCGCGTCACAATACCCCATGATACTACACCCATCGGGTGTGTCTACCGTGGATCACCGCTACGCTCACTTCAGTCAACACCATCCCTGCAGAGGCTTGCTTGGCTCGTTCTGCTGGGGGCTACCGCCAGCGCGTTGACCTCATCAGAGCCCACGCTGCTAGCCAATATGCCCCGGATAAAGAGGCCGCCCATTGGTCAGGGTAGGCGTGCATGCTGCCAGAGCGTGATAGAGGGCATGTCCATGCCATCGCCGTCAGGCCCCGGCTCATAGAGGACAGAAATCGGCCGGCCAGGCAGACGGCTGGCGATCCCGGCTTGCCAACACGCGGCAAGCGCAGTGCCGATGTAGTCCACCACCGCTGGATCAACGCTATCTCGATGCGGGTCATTGAAGAAGAGGTCGTGTAGGTGGGTATGGTTGATCACCCGTTGCACCTGCTCCAGGGTTAGATTCTGGTCGAGCCACTCCCGGTGGTTGATCCGAGAGTAGCGCTCCCGTAGATAAATCTGATCGTCGAAGACGATCAGATCGGGCCAAAACAAGCTGGCGTAGCAGGCTGCGAACGAGAGAGTGCCGCTGAGGCTGAGCAGTCCCCAGGGTCCCGGACTCCTGGCGTCTGGCCCGGAAGCCCAGGTACGGGACAGCGGCAAGTCTGCCCAGGTTACATGAGGGGCCGCGCCGACCTGGAGGCGGGCGCCGTGTGGCAAGTCCATCTGACAATCCTTCCCGGCTATGGGCGAGGGCTCATAGCTCACTCCCTGAACACGCTGGTGGCGTGGCATCAGGCCAGGCTGGTGCGCCGGGCCAGCCAGGCGCGGGCCACCGTGGCCTGGGCGGCCTGAAAGGCGCGCACGGTGGGCAGCCCGGACGGGGGCGGCTGTAGGGCGTGCCAGGTGAAGAAGCCAGCCAGGGCGGCCACGGCGGCGGTTAGCCCGGCGGGGTCGGCGGCGCGGGCGGTTGGGGAGCGGGCCAGCAGGTCGTCGGGGAGCGGGCCGCCCTGCATGGCCACGCTGGGGGCGAAGCCGACCAGGTCCACCCAGGATGCGCCGATGCAGGCCCACGGCCAATCCACCACCACCACGCGCTGAGGGGTCAGCAGCAGGTTGTCCGCCCGGATATCCAGGTGCAGCAAGGTAGCGCCGTCTACGGCGGCTGGCGCGGTGTCCTCCAGGGCAACCAGGGTGTCCAGGTGGCGGGCCGCCCAGGGGTCGAGGCCGACAGGCGGGGCCGCGCGCAGCCACTGCCAGCCGCGAAACCCCTGGTCGAATTTTTCGCTGGCGCGGGCGGCCGCAATCGGCGGGCAGCCAGGGCTGCGCGGGGCTCCATCCCTCCACATCCTCGAACACCAGCAGTATCCAGCCGCCATCGCCCCGTGGGTCGTCCTCCCCCTCGTCCAGCACCCACAGCAGCCGCGGCACGGGCGCGCTGGCCGGCAGGGCGGACACCACGCGGGCCTCCTGGCGATAGATGCCTGGGGAGCGCGGGTTGGGTTGACGGCCACACGCCTTGACAAAGACGCGCCGGCCGTCGGCGGCGCGCACCCGCGCGGCCACCGCCGGCGAGAAGCCGCCGGGCTGGGTGATCGCCGACTGTACCGGCGCACCCAGCCAACTCTCCAGGGCCGTGTGCAGGCGGGCCGGCATGGCCGACCAGGGCAGGCGGACGCCGGCGGCGGGTGGTGGGGCGCTCATCGGTTGGTCAATGCCACGTGCCGGGCGCCTGGCGCTACGTTAATCATGCACGTAGCATAGGGCAGCCCTGCCGCCGGGTCAACCACGTGACCGTGGCCCCGCCAGGATCCCTGTTTGGCTACGTACTGCCCGGCCTTGAGGCTGGACGCGGAGGCTTGCGCCCGGGTGGGGTTGGTGGGAGGCCACCTGGAGCAGTGCGGCGTCCAGGCAACCGGGGGGTTTTTGGCACACTGGGGCTAAGCGGTACGGTAACGGCCGTGCAGGCCACCTCGCTCACGCTCAAGACGGCCCGGGGCGCCACCTATACGGTCAAGCTTGCCACGGCGACTAGAGTCTACCGCATCCTGCGTGTGGCCCCAGAGCAGTTTTTTGCGGGCATGTCGGTGACCGTGCGCATCACCACCGTCGGCGGGCGCCAACAGGCCGTGGAAGCAATCCAATCAACCATCGCCAACACGCGCGCCACGCTCAGCGCATAGGGCTCCCCATAGAACCCCCGCTTCTCCTCCCATTTTCTCCGTGCCCATCTGATCTGGGGCGTCCTGATCGTTAGCTGCCAGCACTGGCGTATCCTGTTCATCGTCGGACTGATCAGCCAGGCGCGGTCGGAGTCTTTGCGTTGGCACGGCTAGATCCTCCCTGTCTATCGCACTCGCCCCCACTGGCCAGCCAGCTCTATCGAGCCGCGCTGGCCTCTCCGCATATGGGCCAGATCGCCACCTGTGCAAAGGGGGCTGCTAGCCGGGGTGGCGCGAGGTCGCTGGGATGGTATGGTAAGAGCAGCCAACTCACACACCAGTGGGCCATTGACCCCACTACATCAGGGCGACCTGGGAGGAAACGCTGTATGCTACTTGCCGGCGACATCGGCGGCACAAAGACCGAACTGGCCCTCTACACGGCGGAGGGCGGTCCCCGCGCGCCCCACGCCCAGGCGCGCTTCCCCAGCGCTAACTATCCTGGGCTCTCAGCCATTGTCCGCGAGTTCCTGGCCGAGACTGGGGCCAGCGTGGAGGCGGCCTGCCTGGCCGTGGCTGGTCCGGTGGTGGCTGGTCAGGCCAAGATCACAAACCTGCCCTGGGCGATGAGCGAGGCCGAGCTTAGCCGTGAGTTCGGTCTGCGCGCTATGCATCTGCTCAACGACCTTGAGGCTATCGCCTGGGCCGTGCCTACCCTGGAGCCGGCTGATCTGACCACGCTGAACACTGGGGCGCCGATCGCCCGTGGCGCTATTGGCGTGATCGCCCCGGGCACTGGATTGGGCGAGGCGTTTCTGACCTGGGACGGCACGGCCTACCGCGCCCACGCCTCGGAAGGTGGCCACGCCGATTTCGCCCCCGCCGACGCCCTACAGGCTGGCCTGCTGGCCGAGCTGCTCAGAAACGCCGACCATGTCAGCTACGAGCATATCTGCTCGGGCATCGGCCTGCCCACCATCTATGGCTACCTGCGCGACAGCGGCCACGTGCCCGAAGCGCCCGCGCTGATCGCCGCGCTGACCGGCGCGGCGGACGCTACCCCGGCCATCGTGGCCGGCGGGATGGACCCCGCGGGACCCGACCCGCTGTGCCGGGCCACCCTGGACCTGTTCGTGGCCGTGCTGGGCGCCGAGGCGGGCAACCTGGCCCTGAAGGTGCTGGCCACGGGTGGCGTCTACGTGGCGGGGGGCATCCCACCGCGCATCGCCCCGCTTCTGGAAGACGGGCGGTTTATGGGTCCATTTCAGCGTAAGGGCCGCTTTGCCGCGCTGCTCGCGGCCATGCCCGTGTACGTGATCACTAGCAACGCCGCGCTGTTGGGGGCCGCCCACCACGGCCTGCAACTGGCCTCAAGCATGCCCACCGACGAGGCCGACCTGTCTCACGCATCACGCGGCTAGTCGTTCAGCACTCATCCCATGAAGGGTTCGCGCTCTGGCAGACTGGGCGCGGGGGACGCCCCTACTCCGCATCCCTCACTGCATCTCTGAGGGACGACTAGGGCAGCTCGGGGGGGAAGCGTCAGGTTTCAGTACACACCGGTGCGGCAGCCGACGCCAGGCGAGGGGGGGCGACTCGCGCCGTCGGCTGGGCCGCCTGCAGCAGCGCGCACACCTCACTCCAGCGGTCCAGGAAGAGGCGGCGTTGGTCGGCAAGAGGCAGCTTCGTTGAAGTGGGTACGGGGGCGCAGATGGTCGCGTAGCTCGTCATGCGCCGTGCGGAAGCGGACGGCGGAGTCACAAGAGCCAGACCCAGCGTCACAGCACGATCAGCACGGCGACATCGGTAGGCGCCTGCAGGTGGCTGGACGGCGTACTCGTGCCCTCGTTGTAGGCCCGCCGGTAGGCGCGGCAGCGGAACATCCGATAGCGAGAGGGTGGTGCGGCGGCTCAACGCGGTGGTGACGGTGGTGGCGCAGTGCGGGCACGACATCATCTTTCTCACCCAACTTTAGGAGAAGCATACCCCAGCGGGAGCCTGCTCTGCTCTCCGTGGACTGAAAGCTGACGCTTCCTCCTGGCTGGCGCCTATGAAGTCTGGAAACTGGCGGAGAACCTCTGTTGACAAGGCCGCAACCATCTGCTATATTGGCTACCAGATGGTTGGTAGGGAGATGAGCATGAACCATCCATTGGGCGACAGCGACGCCCGTGGCCGCGTGCTGGACGCGGCGGAACGCCTGTTCGCGGAGAAGGGGTACGCCAGCGTGACGCTGCGCGACATCGCCGCTGAGGTGGGCATCCGGCACACCTCGCTCTACCACCATGTGCCCGGCGGGAAAGAGGAGCTGTTCGTCGAGGTGACCGAGCGGCACCTGATCCGCCACCGCGACGGGCTGGCGCGGGCCATTGAGGGCGCCGCGCCCGGTGTGCGCGCCCGGCTGCACGCGGCGGCGGATTGGCTGCTGTCCCAGCCCCCGATGGACCTGGTGCGGATGGCCTATTCAGATCTGCCTAGGATCGATCCCGGGCAGGCCGGACGGCTGTCCATGCTGGCCTATACGTCGCTCCTGCTGCCTATCGCCGAGTCACTGCGGCAGGCGCAGCAAGCGGGTGAGATCGACCACCACGACCTCGGCATGGTCGCCGGTGGCCTGCTGGGCATGGTGGAGAGCATGTATGCGGTGCCCGACAACGAGGTCAAGAGCAGCCGCCAGGCGATGGCCCACGACCTGATCGATCTGCTCCTGAGAGGGCTATTCCCCCGCCGCTAATACGATGGTGACCATGCGATGTGCGTGACGTCCCGGCATGCAGGTCTACCAAATAGTTGGTAGTACATGATGGTGAGAAGCTAGACTCTGGAGGCGAAGCTCATGGCGCGCATATCGTCAGCACCACACAGGGCAGCCGCACAGCAGGAGCGGGGAGCGAGCACCCACTCCCTCTGGCGGACTGGCGTGATCGCCCTACCTGCCGCCGGCGCGGCGAACCTGCTCGTCCGCGCCATCGGGGTGCGCGTGTTCTCCGTGTCGCCTGATTTCAAGCCACTGCAGGTGGGGCCAGTCATCTTCTTTACCCTGGTAGGGATCGTGGGAGCAGTGACTGTCTTCGCCGTGGTGGCACGTCTGACACGCCGGCCGGTCGGGGTCTATCGTGCCCTCGCCCTTGCTGTTCTCGCCCTCTCGTTTCTACCCGACCTCTCCTTACTGAGCATACCGCCTTCGGCGGAGGGCCAGATGGCAGGGATGGCGGCTACTGGGCCGGAGGTAGCCATTCTGCTGTTGATGCACGTTGTGACCGCGGGGGTGTGCGTTGGTCTGCTCACACCGCCAGCATGGCCGCACGCGGGAGGCATCAAGCCAGTACATTGAAGAAGGGACTGCAGCGGGTACACTCATGCAGGACCACCAGACTAATAAGAGGGAACCATGACAGGTCTGATCGCCGGGATGGTGCGGCAGCGTGCCGGCGTCATCCTCTTCGCCGTGCTCATCCTGGGCGGCGGCATTATCTCGCTGGGCTCAATCCGTAGCGAGCTGTTTCCAAACGTCAGCTTTGGCACGATCACGGCCATCACCGCGTACCCAGGGGCCAGCCCAGACCGGGTGGCCGGCGACGTGACCATCCCCGTGGAGAGCGCCGTGGGCAGCCTGCCCGGCGTGACCAAGGTCACCTCGGTCTCCTACGAGGGCCTCTCGCAGGTCGTCCTGCAATATGACTATGGCACAAACCTGGACGCCGCCGAGAGCAAGATCAACAGCGCCCTTGCCGGCATCCCCCTGCCCGCCGGGGAGGCCGCTCCGCGCGTGCAGCAGATCGACTTCACGGCCTTTCCGGTGCAGATCTACTCGCTGCGCGGCCTGAGCCTGGCCCGCATGGACGCCCTGACCCGCCAGGAGCTGGTCCCGGCGCTCACCAAAGTCGACGGGGTGGCCGCGGCCGACATCAGCGGCATTGGCAAGCCGCGGGTGGCCATCACCCTGGACCCGGCCAAGCTCACCCGGTATGGCTTGACGCCCGCCGCCGTGGCCCAGGCCATCCAGGGCAGCAACGTGGCCCTGCCCGCTGGCGCTGTCAGCGCCGGCGCGCGGACCATCCCCGTTGAAGTACGCTCCCGCCTGACCTCGCTGAGCGCCATCGGCAACCTGCCGGTCGGCACGGCGCCCGCCGGCGGCAGGGGTGCGGCTGGCTTTGGCCAGGGGACCACCGGCGCCGCCCCAGGTGGCGCCGGGCAGAGTAGCTCGTTTGGGCTGCCACCGGCGAGACCGGGGCAGGGGAGCGCGGCGGCGCCACACGCCGTCCGGCTGAAAGACGTAGCGCGCATCGTGGCCGACTCGCCCTCGGGCGCCTCGATCATCTCGACCGACGCCCTGGCCACGTCGGGCATCGTGCGCACCAACGGCGAGCCCTCGCTGGCCCTCTCGGTGCGCAAGAACCCGGAGGCTAACATCATCGCCGTGGCCGACGGCATCTCAGCGGCCGTGGCTGCCTTCGTGAAAGACCACCCGGGCCTGCACGCCGACGTGATCTATAATGGGTCGAGTTCGGTGCGCGACTCGTTGGATTCGCTGGAGCGTGAGGGCCTGCTGGGCGCCATCTTCGCCATCCTGGTGATCTTCCTGTTCCTGCGCTCAGTGCGCACGACCATCGTAGCCGCCGTCTCCATCCCCCTCTCCGTATTGGTGGCGCTGCTGCTGGTGGCCCGGGCGGGCTTCACCCTGAACATCATGACCCTGGGCGGCATCGCCATCGCTGTGGGCCGCGTCGTGGACGACAGTATCGTGGTGCTAGAAAACATCTTCCGCCACCGCCAGGACGGCGAGGACAGCTGGACGGCGGTGATCCGGGGCACCCGTGAGGTGTCCACGGCGATCATTGGCTCGACGCTGACCACGGTGTGCGTGTTCCTGCCTATCGCCTTCGTGGGGGGCATCCTGGGCCAGTTCTTCCGCCCGTTCGCCCTCACGGTTACCTTTGCCTTGCTGGCCTCCCTGGTCACCGCCCTCACCGTCGTGCCGGCCTTGGCCAGCCTGGTCCTGAAGGTGCGGCCGGTGGAACCACGCGAATCGGGCCTGCAACGCGCCTACACCGGCGCGCTGGCCTGGGCCACTGGCACGGGGGCGCACCGGGCCATCACCCTGGCCGTCTCGTTTGTGCTATTCATCGCGGCGGTGGGTGGCGCGGTGACGCTGCCCAAGTCGTTCTTCGGCGGCGGCAGCCAGCCAGAGCTGGCCGCCTCGCTGGCCCTGCCCGACGGTGCCTCGATTGGGGCGACCGAGGCGGCGGCCAAACGCCTGGAGGGGACGTTGAAGAGCCAGCCTGGCCTGACCACGAGCCAGATCATCATCGGCTACAACGCCAACGGCGGCGGCGGGGGTGGCCGCAACGCGGCCAACGTGGCCACGCTCACCTTGCGCTACAAAGACGGCACGGACATGGAGCGTGCGCGCGCCCGGCTGGAGACCGACGCCGCCAGGCTTGTGCCGGCCGGGGGCGCCTTCACCGTGCAGGCCGTTGCGGCAGGCCCGCCAAACCAAGGCGTCGCCGAGTTCGTCTCGGCGAACGACGACGCCACGCTGCGCGCCGCCGCCAGGATGGTCCGCGACGCCGTGACCACGGTGCCAGGCACGACTAACGTGCGCAGCGACCTCTCCACGGCCAAGCCCCAGGTCTACGTCGACGTTGACCCGGCTCGGGCGGCCCGCCACGGCCTGTCACCGCTCGCCGTGGCGGCGACGATCCGCGGCCTGGTGGCCGGCCAGAACCTGGGCACGCTGCGCCTGGCCGGCGACCCGGTGGACCGGCAGGTCAACCTGGCCGTCGCTCAGGCGGCCATCAGCAGCGTGCGCGGGCTGAGCACCATGGCCATCGTGCCAGGCGTGCTGGTAAGCGATGTCGCCACGGTGCGGCTGGGCGACGGCCCGGTGCAGATTGTGCGCTACAGCCAGCGCAACACGGCCACCATCAGCGCCGACATCACGGGCGGCAACCAGGGCGGCGTCTCCGGCGCGGTGGCGGCCAAGGTCAAGGCGCTGAGGCTGCCCGCCGGGGCTAGCATCGAGACGGCCGGCGTGTACAAAGAGTTCGTGCAAGGCTTCATCAACCTGGGGTTGGCCTTGCTGGCGGCCATCGTGCTGGTCTACCTGGTGATGGTGATTATCTTCCGGTCGCTGGTGCATCCGCTGACGATCCTGTTCTCGCTGCCGCTGGCCGTGATCGGCGCCTCGGCGGCCCTGTTGATCACCCACCGTGAGTTGGACCTCTCGGCGGGCATCGGCATGCTGATGCTGGTGGGCATCGTGGTGACCAACGCGATCGTGTTGCTCGACCTGGTGCTGCACCACCGCGCCAGTGGGGCGACGATCACCGAGGCGCTGATCATGGCCGGGCGCACGCGCCTGCGGCCCATCCTGATGACGGCGGTGGCCACGATCCTGGCGCTGGCTCCGCTGGCGTCGGGGTTGAGCAACGGCAACACAATCATCGCGGCCAACCTGGCCACGGTGGTGATCGGCGGCCTGTTCACCTCTACCTTGCTGACCCTGGTGGTCGTGCCGGTGGTCTACAGCATTTTTGAGGGGCTACGGGGCAGGCGCACGCAGCAGGCGGAGGCGCTGGACTACGACCGCCTCCCTGCGCCGGCCAGCACCGCGCGCCCGGCCGACGCGCCCGGCACGGCTCGCTAAACCGGTGAGAAGAGCCAGCCGGCCAGGGGAAAGCGCTCACAGCCAACCGCTCATGGACATCACAGAGGTCCACGCAGGGTCCTGCTATCCCCTCACATAGGATATTATCTCGTTCAGTCGCAGTACGTGCTGTCGCCGCGGCTCGCGGAGGTGGCTGGGACCGCGACAGCACGGCGGGAACAGGCTTGGGATCAATTGTGGCGCCAGATTTCTGGCGCCGTGGAAAGCAGCTGGTGATCCTCACGGCCAGAGCTTGGAGGATGAGTCGCCCACCCTGACCGCCGAGGATCACCAGTGTTCGTAGAGAAGGACGCGTGAGCGCTGGCCAAACGGACACGGCCCAGGGTCTGCCGTGGCTGAACGGCATCCCCCATCTACCCGCGTCCGTCGGAGTTGCCCGACGCTGACCTGCTCCCGCGCCGCCATGGAGCCGCGCCACGACACCGTGCGGCGGATGCCCGTGGCTATCCCTCAAGGGTACCGAACAGGTTGTTCAGCGCCTCAGCCAGCGTGGGGTGGGCGAACACGCCGTCGCGCAAGGCGGTGTAGGGCAGGTGGCCCATCATGGCGATCTGCAGCATGGCCATAATCTCGCCGCCCTCAATGCCCAGCACGGCGCAGCCCAGGATCTGGTCGCTATGGCCGTCTACAATGGCCTTGATCATGCCGCGTGGCTCGTCCACCTCCAGGGCCCGCGCCACGGCGTTCATGGGCATCTTGGCCACGCGGATAGCTAGGCCCTTTGCCCGCGCCTCGTCCTCGCCCAGGCCCACCCGGCCCAACTGGGGATCAATGAACACGGTGTAGGGGACCAGCCGCCCCGCCGTGCTGGCGTCGCCGCCGTCAATCAGGTTCGTCTTGAGCAGGCGGTAATCGTCGTAGGAGATGTGCGTGAAGGCTGGCCCGCCGTTGACGTCGCCCACGGCGTAGATGCCAGGCACATTGGTGCGCAGGCGCTGGTCCACGGGGATGAAGCCCCGCTTGTCCACCGTCACGCCGGCGGCGTCCAGGCGCAGCGCCTCGGTATTGGGCGACCGCCCGGCGGCGGCCAGCAGGTGTGAGCCGGTAAGAGTGCGCTCCCCGTCTGGCGTGCGGGCCACCAGGCTGATCACGCCGTCGCTGGCCGCCTCCACCCGCTGGGCAGCGGCGTCCAACAGGACCTCGATGCCGTCGTCACGCATGATGCCCAGCACGGCGTCGGCCACGTCGGCGTCTTCCCGGCCCAGCAGGCGCCCGCCGCGCTGCACAATGGTCACCCGGCTGCCAAAGCGGCGGAACATCTGGGCAAACTCCAGGCCTACGTAGCCGCCGCCCAACACGAGCAGATGGTCGGGCACGCTGTCCAGCTCCATGATCGTGGTGGAGGTCAGCACGTGTACGGCGCCGATGCCCGTGATAGCGGGCAAGGTCGGGCGCGCCCCCGTGTTCAGCACGATCAATGGAGCGGTCAGGTGGCGCGCGCCGCCATCGCGCAGGCTGACCTCCAGCGACTGGGGACCGCTAAAACGGCCCTCACCCATCAGCAAATCAAGGCCCTCCGTCTGCGCGATACGCCGCTCGCTGCCGGAGCGGAAGCTCTCTACCATTTCCCGCTTACGCCGGCGCACCACGCGCATATCTATAGTCGGCGGCGTTGTGAGGACGCCGTAGTCGGCCCCGCGGCGGGTCAGGTAAGCCACGCGGGCGCTGGCGACCATCGTCTTGGTAGGGGTGCAGCCCTCGTTGATGCAGGTGCCCCCCACGTGCTCCCGCTCGATCAGCGCCGTCTTGCGCCCAGCCTGGGCCAGGGCGCTGGCCAGCGGGCCACCAGCTTGCCCCGCGCCAACCACAACGGCGTCATACCGTTCGGCGTCAACCATCCTGTGTTCTCCTTCGCTCCACCACACCATCGCGTCACGGTTCGCCCGCCACCGTCAGGTACGCGCTCGTCATTTGAGTCGGGCTTTGTCACGCCGGGCCAGCGCTGATCATACGCCACACCCGCAGCGTCTCGGCCACGCCCCAGGCCTGGGCGATGCATCCACGGGGCAGGTGCGGGGGGTCGCCCTCCAGGATCTCCGAGATTGTGCCCAGGCCGGCGTCGCGCAGGTGATGGGCGAACGGGCGCAGCAGCTCCAGCGCGGCCATGCGGTCGCCATGGACCCGGTAGTGCGCCTCGACATAGGGACCCATCAACCAGGTCCATACCGGCCCCTGGTGATAGGCGCCGTCGCGGCGGCGCTGGTCGCCCCCGTAGTCGCCTCGGTAGGCTGGGTCGTCTGGGCTGAGCGAACGCAGCCCGTAGGTGGTCAGCAGCGCGCGGCCCACCGCGTCCAGCATGGCCAGGGCCTCGGCTCCGTCCAGCAGGGGGTAGGGCAGCGACAAGGCCAGGATCTGGTTGGGCCGCACGGAGAGGTCGTCGCCGTTCGGGCCATCCACCACGTCGGCCAGATACGGGCTATCGGGGCGGCGGAAGCGGGCCGGGAACGAGGCGCGCGCCCGGTCGGCCAGCGCGCTATAGCTGGCGGCCCCTGGACGATCACCGCGTGCCGTTAGCAGGTCGGCCAGGGTGCGCAGGGCGTTGTACCACAGGGCGTTGATCTCTACGGGCTTGCCGATGCGCGGCGTGACTACCCAGTCACCGACCTTGGCATCCATCCAGGTCAGTTGCACGCCCGGTTCGCCGGCGTGCAGCAGGCCGTCGGCGGGGTCCACGCCGATGTGGTAGCGCGTGCCCCCCACATGGTGGGCCACCACGTCGCGCAGCACAGGTAGCAGGTCGTTGGCCAGCATGGGGTCGCCGGTGGCCTGTTCGTAGGCGCGCACAGCCAGTACAAACCATAGCGTGGCGTCGGCGGTGTTGTAGCCGGGTGGCGCGCCGGAGCTATCGGGGAAGTTGTTGGGCAGCAGGCCATCGGCCACAAAGCGGGCGAACGTGCGCAGGATCTCGGCGGCGTCCTCGGGCCGGCCGCAAGACAGGGTCAGCCCAGGTAGGGCAATCATCGTGTCACGGCCCCAGTCACCGAACCAGTGATACCCGGCGATCACGGTGCGGCCCGCCTCGTCCGGCGAGGTGGCGGAGGCGCGGGCCACCACAAACTGGTCGGCGGCCAGGACGAGTTGGCGCACCGTCTCCTCGTCGCCCTCCACCCCCGCCTGGGTCAACAGGCCCGCCTGGCGTTCCCGCGCGGCGGCCAGGGCGCGCCGGCCATCAACGTCGGCGTTCTCCTCGGCGGTCAGCACAAGGGTATAGTCCCCGCCAGGCGTCAGGGTGGCGCTGAAGACCCCCGGCGCGTAGAGGTCGGAGTGGTCGTCCAGCCCACGGGCGGTCTCCTCGCGATGGCGCAGGTTCCAATACCAGTCGCCGCCGGGGGTGAACTGGCCCTGATCGGCCAGCAGCTGATAGGGGTGGGCGCCGTCGAAGGCATGGACGACGGCGCCCACCCCCATCGGTAGCGCGGTCACTCCGGGCCGCCAGCCCGCGCCGCAGGAGAGCGTATGGTAGTCACGGTAGGTCACTAGCGGCGTGATCTCCAGGTCCAGGGGACCCGTGCCCTGGATCAGGTGATAGGTCACGTAGGTGGTGTTGGTCCCGTAGGCCATCCACAGACGCCGCTGTAGCAGCGCGTCGGCCAAGCGGAAGGTCCACACGGGCAACGCGCCGTCCAGCACAAACGATTGCACGTGGGTGTAGCCGAGTGGATCAACCGTCCCGTCGCCATATTCATGAGTGGCCAGCGGGTAGCGCCGGCCAGCGTAGGTAGCCCACTCCACGGCGCCGCCGACCAGCACGACACGCCCCACCGGCGGGGTGAGTGCGGCAACCAGCCACCCGTGATAGCGGCGCGTATTCACCCCGGCCAGCGTGCTGGAAGCATAGCCGCCCAGCCCGTTGGTACACAACCACTCCCGCCGCCGGGCGGCGTCGAGGTCACCGCGGATCTCCGGGCCAAAATCAACCAGCGGGGCCATCGGGCTACACGGCCACGGTGGCGCGGGCCAGCATGTTGGGCGTGGCCCCATCAACGCGCATGGCCAGACCACTGGCCAGAGGCTCGACATAATAGCGGATGGCCAGGGCGGCGGCGGCCCCCTCGCCCGCCGCCGATGCGGCCTGTTTGGTGCTGCCGGCCCGGCAATCGCCGGCGGCGAAGACGCCCGGGACGCTGGAGACCAGGGACCCGTCGGTGATGATGAAGCCGCGCTCGTCCAGGGCCAGGGTGTCCTTGACGATGCCCGTGTTAGGGGTGAGCCCGATGAACACGAAGACGCCGGCGGGGTGCTCTTCGCGGGGTGGGCCGCCGCGGGCATCCCGCAGGACCACCGTATCCAGCTTGCCCTCGCCGCGGAACTCTGTCGGCGTGACGTGGGTCAGCACGGTCATCTTGGGGTGCGCGGCCACCTTTTCCACGATTACTTTGCTGGCCGACAGCTCGCCGCGCGTGGCAATGGTCACATGGCTGGCAAACTTGGTCAGGAACAGGCCTTCCTCGGCGGCGGAGTTGCCGCCGCCGATCACCAGCACCGGCTTATCGCGATAGAACGGGCCATCGCAGGTGGCGCAGAAATGCACACCCGCGCCGATGAAATCCTCTTCACCGGGCACGTCCAGCCGGCGATACGTCGAGCCCAGAGCCAGCAGCACCGCCCAGGCGCGGTAGTCCGTGCCGTCGGCGGTATGCACGCACCGATAGGGGCCTTCCAGGGTAATGTCGGGGCAGCGGTTGAGGCCAACCACGTCCTGGGCTGAGAGGATCTCCACGCCAAAACGCTCGGCTTGCTGGCGCAGACGGCTGGCAAACTCGGCGCCGGCGATGCCTTCGGGGAAACCGGGAAAGTTGTCCAGCCGCTCGGTGACACCGGCCTGCCCCCCAACGCCGCCGCGCTCGATCACCAGGGTGGCCATGCCCTCGCGCGCCGCGTAGAGGGCGGCGGTGAGGCCAGCCGGGCCGCTACCCACCACGATCAGGTCGTAGAAGCGGTTCCTGGCCACGGTGCGTAACCCCAGTTTGGCGGCCAGTTCGGCGTTGCTGGGCTCCACCAGCACCGAGCCGTCGGCGAAGACCAAGGTGGGGATGCTGTGCTTACCTTGATTGATCTTCTCCACCGTGGCCAGCCCCTCGGCGTCGAGGTCTACGTTGACGAAGGTATAGTGGACGCGCTGCTCGCCGAAGAATGTCTTGGTCCGTTTGCAGTCGCTGCACCAGGGCGTGCCATACATGGTGATAGTTGCTCCGTCCATACCGGGTGACCGTCCTTCCCCAACCCTCATAAAACCCGTTCGCGAGACGCTGCAACCACGGCGACGCCACGTCCGACGTATCAGTCACCTTCAGGATAGTCTAGCTGGTTCGACGGCGATAGCCTCAACAAGGGTGGTGAAGTGAGCGGGCAGCTCCTCACCCAGTTCCTCGCGCACCAGTTGCTGGTAGCTGAGGTAGGCCCGCCGGGCGCCCTGCCGGTCGCCAGCGGCAACCAGGCACCGCAGTAGCGCGCCGCGTGGCTCCTCGGCCAGCACATCCAGCGCGATGGCCCGCTGGCACATCATGATCGCTTCGTGGTGACGCCCCTGCTCGCTATAGAGCTGGGCGGCGTCGAGAGCGACCGTGCTGGCGTCACGCACGACATGGGCGCGGCGCACGGTCACCCATAGGCTATCGCACCATTCAAGGTAGCCACCTCCGCCCACCGCCCGCAGGGCCTGCTCCGCCGCGGCCAGCCGCTCGGTGACCGGCCCCGCGCCGGTGACGACGGCCACGGCGGCGGTGAACGCGACCTCCTCGTCGGTCACCGGCGCATGCACGGCATAGGCGCCGTTGCGCGGCCCCCAACTGCCCTGGCCCAGGACACGCCGAAGGTGCCTGCTGGCGTCCCACAGGGCCTGCATGGCCTCCGGCGCGTCGTCCCAGAGCACGGTCAAAATCTCCTCGCGGGAGAGTGGCCGTCCTGCCTGGACGGCAAAGAAGAGCAGCTCTCGCGCCTTGATCGGCAGCGCGGCCATGGGGATGTCCTGATCGCCTACGCGTAGGCGACCCTGCCCAAACGGTGATAGCCACAGGGCCGCCGAGCGGGCATCCTCACCTTCGCGGGCTGGCAGGGACGCTGACCCGTGGCCGGTAGCCACGGCTAGATGGTCTAGAACCTGACGGGTATCGCGGCGCAGGTGGCGGAGCACCCGCCGGCCAGCCAGAGCGTGGCGGGCGAAGCGCGCGGCAGGGGCCAGGTAACCGGCGCACCCGGCGGACAGGGCCAGCCCGGCCATGCTGTTCAGCGCCTGCTCAGCCCGCCTGATCGCGCTGGTGGTTAGCAAGGCGTCGCCAGCCAGCAGATAGGCCCGCGCGGCGCGATGCGGCTGATCGAGCTGCTCCAGACGTTGCGCCGCCGCGAGGAGCAGCGTGGCCGCCCTGCTGTCCGCACGGGCGCGCAGGGCCAGCACGCCTTCGGCGTAAGCCAGCAGGGCCGCGTCAATAGCCGTAACAGCGTGTACCCGCGTTTCATCCAGCAGATGGCGCGCTCCGGAGCGATCACGGCGCAGCAGCGCGGCCGCGAGCCGTGCCCGGCCAGCGTCGTTGAGCACATCAACGAGGTCCAGCCGGGCGGCCAGATCGGCGGCGGCCTGCCCGTGGCTCTCCGCCGCCGCGGCCAAGCCAGCGTCGGCGCACACCTCGGCCAGAGTGGCCAGAGCGGCGCTCTCCAGTAGCGGATAGCTGATCTCACGCGCCAGGTCCACCGCCCGCGTGGCGGCCACGCGGGCGGCGTCAAAGTCGCCGGTCAGCGCATGCAGTAAGGCCCAACTATTGTATGTGTTGCCCAGCGCCGCGCTGTTCTGGGCGCGCTGCCAGATCTCGCTCGCGCGCATCAAGTGCTCCGCGGCGCCGGCTACCCGTCCGGCGCCAACGAGTTGGGAGGCCAGGTTGAACAGGGTACGCGCTTCGCCATCGGCGTCATGGGCGGCCACGTGGGCGGCGAGGGCAGCCAACAAGTCGGCGCACCCGTCGTCCAGACGCCCCAGGCGCAGCCAGGCGGCACCCCGCATCTCGCGCAGCAGAACGACCGCGCCCTCGTAGTCGACGCGGCGAGCCACGGCAAGTGCGGCATCGGCCGCGGTGGCCCCCTCGGCGTAGCGCCCAGCCTGCACCAGGGCCTGGGTGTGCAAGAGGGCCGGACCCAACCATTCCTCCTCACCGTTGGCTGTGCGCATGCCTTCCTGGGCCAGCGCCAGGGCCTGGGCGTGTTCACCGCGCTGAGCGTGGGCATGCCCACACAGCACGAGCAGGCGCGGCGTATGATAGGCCACGGGCAGGTGATCTAGGTGGACGAGCACGGTGCCCCACAGACCGCGCGCCCACAACACCCCGCGATGCTGATCGAGCATGGCCGCGAGCGGGGCCCAGTTCTCGTCAACGGCCAACAGGCTGAGCGCCCGCGGCAAATCGCCCTGACCGGACCACCATGTCGCCGCGGCCTGTCGGATCTCGCGCAGGCGCGTCGCATCCTCATCCTTGAGCACGCCGACCAGGTACTCGGCAAAAAGGTCGTGGTAGCGATAGAACTGGTCCTCCTGGTCCACAAATAGGCCCCTGGCGGCGGCCTCGGCGAACAGGGCAGCGCTATCGCGGCGGCCCAGGATGGCGTCCGCGTCCTGGGTAGAGAGCGGCCCAAGCGGCGCGCTCTCCACCAGAAACTGGCGCAGCGTGGTCGGCAGCGACTCCAGGATCTCGGCGCCCAGGTGGCGCATCACTGTCTCTTCACGGTCGCGCAGCACGGCTGGGCCACCCGTGGCTGCCCGCGCCAGCAGGAGCACGCCGGAGGCCCAGCCGCCACTGCGCGTGGCCAGGGCCGCCGCGTTGGCCGTTTCCAGGCCGTGCGCGGCCAGCAGCCCGGCTGTCTCGGCGGGATCAAAGCGCAGCTCGACCCGCCCCAGGGCGGTCAGCTCGTCGAACGCGGCCAGCGCGGCGAACCCCAGCACGGGCACGCTACGTGAGAGGATGATTAAGCCAAGAGCGGGCGGACGGAAGCGCAGCAAATGATCCCACAGGGCAATGCCATCGGGCACATCGTCCAGGTGATGGAAATCGTCCAGCACCAGCACCAGCGGGCGTGTCTCCAGGGTGCCCAGGAGCATGCCCACGGCGGCGGTGGGCGAGGACCCACTGTGCAAAGCAGCCGTAGCGCCCGCCGTTAACCCTGGCGCGGCGCGCTCGATAGCCGCGCAGAGGCCTTCCACCAGGCGCCGGGGATCGCGATCGGCGGCGTCGAGTGTGTACCAGGCCACCGGCAGGATGGCCCGCTGAGCCCACGCCGCCAGCAAGCACGTTTTGCCCGAGCCTCCTGGCGCCACGATCAATGTGACGTGCCCGGCGTTTACCGCCCGCGTCACGGCGGCAAATAGGTGGGCGCGGGGGATCAGCGTGCGGGGGTGTGGGGGGCAAATTTTGCTAGTCGGCCAGGCTGTATGGACTGGTGTGGAAGGGGATAACATGCTGCGTCCTGTGGTGGCTGTACCAGGATTATCTCAGGGCCTTTCTGCTACGATAACACAGTCACGGAAACACCGTGGTAGCGCTCCCAAACGCGCTCTTGCATACCACACCATTGTAGAGGAGACCTAAAGATGAAGCTGTTTACCCGTAGCCGCACTGCCGCCGCCCTTGCGCTCATCGCGGTAAGCGCCGTGGTTGCCTCGCCAGCGGGGGCCGCGCCGCGGCACAACCTTGCCGGTATAACGATCATTGGCCCCGGCCCGCTGCACACCGCCCCCGTGGCTGGTATAACCATTCTCGGCCCCGGCCCGTTGCACATCACACAGACAGTCGGTTGAGCAGCGCTACCGGTCTGAGCCATCAACCAGGCTAGTACAGCTTGGTCTACATAACACTCCGGTTTGCTGATCAGGGATCACCGGCCTATACCAGGAAGTTACTTGAGCCAACGTGTACTAGATAACACGACAACCTACGGCCCACAGGAGCGACTGACCGACCAATTGCGCCGCTCACTTCGGCGGCTACCCCGCGCCTGAGCGCGCCTACCCCCCGCGGACAGAGAGATAGGGACTACTATGATGATGAGGATGCCCCGCCAACGTCCCCTGCACCAAGGCTATGAGCGCCTGATCGGATCCGCCGCTATTGACGCTGACCTGACCCGCGCGCTGTTGCGCGACCCCCAGGGCACCGCCCTGAACTTTGGCATCCCGGCCGAAGATGCTAGCCTGAGCGCGGATATCAAGGCCGCCACGCTGCAGTCGTTTGCCACCGCCCTGCTTCCGCGACTTTACGGGTCGGCGTGACGGGTCAGCACGTTTGCCACATCCTGGTAGGGTGATCGGCGCGCCTGGAGGCGCGCCCAGCGGCGCCATGCCGCGACGCTGGGCCTTGCCGCGGCGCCTGATCAGGACAGGGACAAAAGACGAGGACAATGGGCTGCGTTCGGTGAACAATCACCGTGGCGTGGCGGACCACAATCACCAGGGCGCTGGCATGGGGGCTGTCGGCGTTCGCGGTGATACCTCGTATCGGTTGGTAGGGCCTGCCTGATCCAATAACCAGGCAGGCCCTACTAGCGCCTTGTGCCCGGTAGACGTGGTAGAACCGGTCCAGCGCCCCGCCCGGAGTGGGCTGGAGAGCCCGCCCGTCAAGCATACTAACCGCCGCCTGGCCGGGGCGATAATCACACCCATGGTAGTGCGCCAGGCGCGGCGCCAGGACTGCCCACAGTGGGAGGCGAACAGCACGATGGGACCGACAAACGAGACGGCGCGTCGCGCGCCGTTGGTGAGGTGCTAGGGTGCAGAAACGCTCCCCCAAGCTAGAGATGTCAGTCACACGGCGCACGGAGTGCGGCGACGCTCTGCGCGCGGATCTTAAGCATCTGTCAGCTATCATTGCGGCCCAGTACGACATCATGACCGCCGAGCGCGATCTGGATACCGTGATGACGCTGATCGCGGAGCGTACGCAGGCCCTCACCGACGCGGATGGGGTAGCCATTGAATTGGCCGATGGCGACGAGATGGTTTATCACGTGGCCAGTGGAACCGTGACCCCCTATGTGGGCATGCAGCTTAGAAGCGCGGCCATCCTAGCCGGACACAGCGTCCGCCGGGGCAAGACGCTGCGGTGTGATGACACCCAGACGGACCCGCGCGTTGATCGCCTGGCCTGCCAGCGGCTTGACCTGCGTTCGATGATCGTCGTCCCCCTGCAATCTGGCTACACGGTGATGGGTACGCTGATCGTGTTGTCGCACCGGGTGAACGGGTTTGACGACCGCGACATGCAAACCTTAAGCCTGATGGCTGGCTTGATCACGGCTGCGCTCGGCCACGCCGCTCGGTTTGAGGCCAAGCAGGCGCTGGTGGCCGAGCGCACGGCGGCGCTGGATTACCAGACGCTACACGATGCCCTGACCGGCCTGCCCAACCGGGTCTTGCTGCGCGACCGTTTGGGTCAGGCTGCCTTGGGCGCCCAGCGTAACGGTACGGCCATGGCTTTGCTGCTGATTGATCTTGACCGCTTCAAGGATGTCAACGATACCTTTGGACACCGCTACGGAGACCTGCTCTTGCAACAGGTGGCTCGGCGCCTCCAGGGTGTGCTGCGCCCCTCCGAGACGGTGGCCCGTCTGGGTGGCGACGAGTTTGCCGCGCTGCTCCCCATTGTGGCCGACGTGGCCGACGCCACCCAGACCGCCCACGAGCTCCTGACCGCGCTTGATCAGCCCGTGGTGGTCGAGGGACATAGTTTTGACGTGGGGGCGAGTATCGGCGTTGCCCTGTGCCCCGACCATGGCCGGGATGAGCAGACCTTGCTGCGGCGGGCCGACATCGCCATGTATGTGGCAAAGCACAATCGCGGTGGCTACGCGGTGTATGACGCTGAACAGGATCACCATAGCCCTGATCGCCTGGCCCTGATGGGTGAGCTGCGCCAGGCTATTGAGCAGGGCCGGTTGGTCATGCACTATCAACCCCAGGTTGATGTAGTCACCCACGAAGTGTGCGGCGTGGAGGCGCTGGTGCGCTGGCCCCACCCCCGCCATGGGTTGATGCTGCCCCACGCCTTTATTCCCCTGGCCGAACATACGGGTCTGATCAAGCCGCTGAGCATGTGGATCCTGGACGCGGCGCTGACCCAATACGAGGTGTGGGCGCGGGCGGGCCTGGCCCTGACCATGGCCATTAACCTGTCTACCCGTAACTTACAGGATGCCCAGATGATTGATCATATCGCGCGCAGCCTCTCGGTCCACCATGTGCCGGCCACCGCGCTGACGGTGGAGATCACCGAGAGCGCGATCATGGCCGACCCGGCCTATGCGCGTAAGATTCTGACCCGCCTCTCCGCCCTCGGCGTGCGGCTGTCCATTGATGACTTCGGCACGGGCTACTCCAGCCTGGCCTACCTCAAGCGCCTGCCCATGGACGAACTCAAGATTGATAAGTCCTTCCTGCTGGATGCAGCAACCGATAGCAACAACGGGGTGATTGTGCGCTCCATTATCAGCCTGGGGCACAATCTGGGGCTCACCGTGGTCGCCGAAGGCGTGGAGAACGTCCAAGCCTGGCAGGCCCTGACCGACCTGCACTGCGATGTCGCCCAGGGCTATTATCTGGGCCGGCCCGTGCCCGCGGCAGACCTGACGCAGTCTTTGATCAGCGATCAGAAGGCGTTAGGCTAAATCGGCGCCCCTATAGGCCAAAACACAGTGGAGGCGCCCTGGTGGCGGCGCTAGCGGGCTGGCGCGCCTGGCTCCGGGGCGGATGCTTCATAGATAACCGCCCCAGACTGGCCGCGCTTGGCCGCATACATGGCCACATCGGCGTGGCGCAACAGCGTCGTGGCATCCTCGCCGTGAGCGGGGTAGAAGGCAATACCGATGCTGGCCCCCGCGCTGAGGGCATGAGCGCCGATGGAGATGGGCGCGGCCAGCGTGGCCAGGATCTTGCGCGCGGCGGCCATGGCATGTTCCCTACTGGCCATCGTGGGCAAGAGCACGGCGAACTCGTCGCCACCCAGGCGGGCTACTGTATCGGAGGCGCGCAGCACACTCTGCACCCGCTGACCCACCTGCTGCAAGAGCTGGTCTCCCACATCGTGGCCGAGCGTATCGTTAACCTCCTTGAAGCGGTCCAGGTCCATCAGCAACAGGGCCAACTGCGTCTGGGTGCGGTGGGCGGACCGGATGGCCAGCTGCAGGCGGTCGTTGAGCAACGTGCGGTTGGGTAGACTAGTCAGGGTATCATGCAGCGCCTGGTGCTCCAGAGCTAGCTCAACCTGCTTGCGCTCGGTGATGTCGGTGACCATGGCCAGCATGCCCGTCACCTGATCCGACGGGTCGCGAATCGGCCGCGAGGAAACGATCGCCCACATCGTCGAGCCATCCTTGCGGCGATACTGCACATCCGTGTCAAAGAAGTGCGTGGTTCCAGGCGCGCTACGCTCCCGGCGGGCCGCGCGCGTCTCCTCGTCCTGAGCCCGGAACGCCGCCATGGGAGCGCCGTACAGCTCCTCCACGGTGTAACCCAGCAACTCGGCCATCTTACGGTTGACAAAGGTGGTCATGCCCCGCGCATCAACGATCCAGATACCCTCTTCGGCGGTATCCACGATGCGCCGGTACTGCGCCTCGCTGCGGCGTAGCGCCTCCTCCGCTTCCTTGTGCGCCGTGATATCCAGCAGGACGCCCTGCAGATAGCCGCGACGAGGCGGTTCTCGGCGAATGACCACCGCCTCGTCGCGTACCCAGCGGATCTGGCCATCATCGGTGAGCAGGCGATACTCAGCGTGCAAGGGCTCACCCGTGGCCACGGTGTGCGCCAGCAGGTCCAGCACACGCTGGCGGTCGTCGGCGTGCAGGTGCCGGATCCAACGCCGGGGGTGAGTCAACCAGTCCGTGGCCGTCACGCCGACCAGATGCTGCACCTGAGGGCTGACATATTGGAGGGTGCCCGCGGGCTCCAGGGCAGCCACATAGGTCACAATAGGCAGGCGCTCGACCAGACCGCGAAAACGGCGGTCGGAGGCCTGGCGGCGTTCATCATCGTTCCGGCGCGCCTCGCGCGCCGCCACGTGGCGCTCGGCAACGGTCAACCGCATATCCAGTCCCGTTGCATCCAGCGAAGGGGCCAGGCAATCATCGGCCCCAGCGTCGAGGGCCGCCGTCAGGCTCTCTGGCTGCGCCTGGGCGGTGATCACCAGGATCAGGCAGTCCTGGTAGGCGGGCAGCGCACGCAGGCGGCGGCACAGCTCCAGGCCCTTCCCACCAGGCAGCCGGCCATCCAGAACAAGTAGGGGGATCTGCTTGTGGCGCAACGCCGGCCAGGCGCTCTCGGCGTCGCCAAAGGCGCTCACCGCGTGCCCCCGGCGGGTCAGCGCGTCCGTGACAGCGCGGCGAGGGGCCTGATCATCAACCACAACTACCGTTTCCACCGTCGCGCTGACCCTCCCGCGCTCCGCCAGCCCCCGCGACCCCCGTTGGAGACATGCGCTTTCCCATGACCATGCCTCGCCACGCCCAACACGTCCACTGGCACGGGGGGAGGCTAGCTGAGGAACTCCCTCAGCGATGACGTTGCTACGAGTACAAGGTATGACACTATACTGAGGTCTCATTGAGGCACGGTTCGCCAGCCATCCACAGGGCGCCTTCCGCACAATCAACCGGGGACGTTGACCGCGCGGCACTGCTGCCGACTGGACTGCGTTACCGTTCATGATCATACCATATAGGGCTGTAACGCGCCGACGCCCCTGACAGCCGCTGGCGGCCCATCTCAGCCGATGATCACCTAAGCCTCGCGGGCCGGCCTGAGCGCGAAGAGTGGGTGGCTGTCGCGTGCTTTGATTGGCACAATCTACGTGCTGATTAACGACACCACGAAAGCGTTGGGGCAACGCAGCCACTGCTTGGCCGGCCTGAGCGACGCGGAGGTCTTTCCCCAACGCGGTGCTCGCCGCGCGCTCCCATGGCGCCCATCACGCGCGGGGGTCGTACAGCCGACGTCCACGGACGCCGACACCAGCACTGGCGCCCATCACGCGCGGGCGGTCGCCTCACCGGCTCGGCCTACGTCCCACGCACGATCGCGCCCACGCGCGTCACCCGGCGTCTGCACGCGCTGGCCGACGGACTGGACCTCTTCGGCGACCTGCTCGTGCGGACACAGGTGATCATCCACGCTGTGGTCAGTGATAGCCTGCCGGTCTGCCGCCGCATGGCGCTGCCGCAAAGCGCGCGTACAGCGGCTCCCGCGCCGCCAAGAATGGCTCAGGCGCCGGCGGCGCCCTCGTGGGGCTGGTGGGCGTGGACGTAGCTGGTGTAGTCGCGCGGGTCGCGCTGCTTATCCGTCTTCTTGAGCAGCGAGCCCGCGCCCAGGATATCAATCAGGTCGGGGTCCAACACCGTGCCGTCGGGCGCCGCCGGCTCACGCCTGCGTCGGGGGGTGCGCGCCTGCTCGGCCATCCTCTATCCTCCTCAGCCGGCGCCGATGAGCACACCGCCGACTACGACTAGTATGGCTGAAACGACGGCCTCCGTCAACAGCGCGCGCAGGGCGCGGCCGGTCCAGGTCACCTTGTACTGGATCATGGGCGCGTCAATCGTCTCGTAGGCCTCGACCAGGGCGCGCACCACCGCCCGCTTCACCACGACGTCCGGCCGGCTCAGGTAGGCTTCCAGCCGGCGGGGCGCCGGCACGGCGTAGGTGGTGGTGGCCCGATAGGCCATCCAGGCGGCCACCACGGTGTACAGGTACACAGCCAGGGCCACCCCGGAGAGCGCCTGCACCGCTGGCGCCGCGCCGATAACCAGCGGGTGGCTCTGACCGCCCACCAGTAGGGGCAGCGTGAGCAGTGTGGGGTGGGTAGTGTGGTGGCTGGCCACCACGCCCTGCAGCCCGCTGACCGCGGCGGCCAGAAAGCTGGCCGAGCCCAGCACAAACCCGGCCTTGGCGTCCAGGCTGGCGATCTGCGCCGCCGCAGCCACCTTGACCGCCTTGACCTCGCTTAGGACCAGGTCCAGGCTATCCGGGGATGATCCCGCCGGGTTCACCACCTACCCCCCTCCTCGTCTGGCGCCGTCTCCGCACCCCTGCGCCCATGCCACCACGGCGCTCAGCTGCCCCCGGCCGGACGGACCGCCCGGCCCCCGCTACACCCCACCTCGTAGCCCGTAGCCTGCCACCCTGCGATCCCTCAGGCCCCACTACCCACTTCCACCGCCTCGCCTTCTCCCCTGTACTGGGCCGCCCCACTGTTCCACACCGCGCAAACCGGCTCTATTTATAGAACCTTTGTTCTAGTATAACACGCGCGGTTGACCCCTGCGCTGTACAAGGACTGGGGAACTGGGCGGGCGAGGCCGCCTGCACTACTTCTCCATGGTGCGGCGGGCCGACCGCATCAAGGCGACGGCAACTATCTACGCGGCTGATCCGTAGATGCTGGCGCCCTGACCATGGTACGAGTCGTAGACGTGCTGATAGACCGCCTCGCACTTCATCTCGTAGAGGTCGGGCGAATATGTCGGCGGCAGGCCCTGATTAAGCATCAGCTCGATGGTGGTGCGCACCTGCGCCCTGGTCTGCTGGCGCTTCCGCCAATCCAGCACCAGCTTCTCGCGCTTGAGCGTTTCCAACAGGTCGTGCGCCACCCTCTTGACCGTTGCCCTATCTTGCTCGGAGAGGGTGGGCTCTGGCCTGGTCAGCAGGTCGAACACGGCCAGTTCCTCCTCGGTCAGGTTCTCCGCGATGGTCCGCTTCTCTTCGGCGTCCAGCTGTTGGGCCAGGGTCACAAGTTTGGCAAAGAACATCTCCACGCTGAGGGCGCCGCTGTTGTACTCGTTGATCATCTCCTGAAACAGCTCCAGGTAGCCGGTACGGCTCTTGTTCAGCCGCACCATCTGGCGGAGCTTGCCGGTGAGCGTGCCCTTCAGCCGATCCGCCTCAGTGCGCTTGCGGCCCTGGCTAAAGCGTTCCTTGAGCGCATCAAAGTCAATCGCGTTCAGGTCAATCAGGTGGCCTGCTGTCTCGTAGGGCGCGCGGCCCTCGGCGATCACATAGCCCTCGGGCGCGATAGAGCGATCCAGCAGCGTGTCTAGCGCCGTCATGATCTCTGAGATGTCCACCTCGCTGGGGTCTGGCCGGATCATGGTAGCCAATATGCCGTAGAGCGTGACCAGTTGGCTGAACTCGTTTGCCGCCGCATCCGGCAAAATGCCGCGATACAGCCGCACGACCTCGGTGGTCAGCGCGAGGTAGCGGCGCTTTGTCTCGTCGTTGATCAGCACCGCTTCCATGGCGTCGTCCAGCAGCCGTATCCGATCAAACTTGCGTGCAGCCATAATGGCCGCCGGGTTGATGCCCAGCCCGGCGCTCTGCGTGACCATCTCCCCGAGAGCGCGCCGCAGAGCGGCCACGACCACCTCTTTGTTCTGGATCGGCGTGCCTTCCACCGGCCCGGCGGCGTAGATAGCCAGGGCCTTTTGCAGATCACGGAACACGCCCACATAGTCCACGATCAGCCCGTGCGTCTTGCCCGCGAAGACCCTGTTGGCCCGGGCGATCGTCTGCATGAGCGTGTGGTTGCGCATGGGCTTATCCAGGTAGATCGTGGACACACTGGGCACGTCGAAGCCGGTCATCCACATGGCGCACAAGAAGACGATGCGCAGCGGATCGCCGGGATCCTTGAACCGCCGGTCCAGGTCCTCGGCGCCCATGCGCTGGCGGTGCGGCGCGATGTCCAGGCCCTTCTTCTTGAACTCCTCGACTTCATTCTGGGCCTGAGAGACTACCACGGCCATGTCGGTGGCGGCCATAAAGGTGATCCTGTCCCGCAGGGCCTTGCGCTGCTCCAGCGTGCCGACGCCCGCTTGCCAGGTCTCCTGTAAGTCGTGCAGGTACTGGCCCCAGTGCTTCCTGACCTTGTCGTACATGCGCACCGCCGTGGCCTTATCTATGGCCACGACCATGGCCTTGCCCATCTCGCCACGGCCCATGAAGTGGGCCACCAGATCGCGGGCGATGGCCTCCAGGCGTTCTTCTCGGGTGATCAGATGGTATTCATGCCTCGCGCAGGTTGTTGCGATAGGCATCCTCCAGCCGCTTATGCACCGCCTTCAGTTCGACAAAGACCAGGGGCAGGCCATTGACGAAACCGATCAGGTCAGCCCGCCGCGTGTAGGTCCCGCCGAAGACCGAGAACTGCGAGGCCAGCAGGAAGTCGTTAGCCTGGTGGTCGCGCCAGGCGATCACGCGCACCGTCTCGCGGGTCTCCGTATCCTCGCCGACGCGCAGGGCGACCTGCACGCCGTCCTTGAGCAGCCGGTACACCTCGCGATTGGCCTGCGCCGGGTTCAACGCGCCACGGTCCCTGGTCAGCTCCTCGATGGCTCCCTCAATGGCCTCCGGCGGCAGCGTGGGGTTCAGCCGGCGCAGGGCAGCGCGCAGGCGGGGTATCAGCACGACATCGGCGCGGGTCTCCCGGCCCAGCGTGCCCTGCGCCCCCATCTGCTCGTGGAAGCAATTCGCCGTCTCCCAGCCCAACTCGGCAAACAGCTCGATTGCCGGCTGCTGCACCAGACTATCCTCGGAGTAGTGGCTCATCTCCCTGTACCTGCCAATCGTCTCCAGAAAACACTTGGGTTTAGCGCGAGGACTGTTCCGCTGCCTTCCGTGCAATCCTGACCAGGCCACGCAGGGCCTCATTCACGGACGAAGAATCGGGAAAGAGGGCTGCCACATCCGGCTCAAGCAGCACAAGATTGGTGCCCGCGGCATAGCGCCGGGCATACGTGCCGCGTATGCCGTTGGTGAAGTCATACTCGTCCAGCATATCCTGATCAGATTGTTCCGGCGTCGTCTCGTTCATAGTGTCTCCTCTCTTGGGGTGTGGCCACCCGTGCGCTGATAATACGAATGGTCTCTCCACGCTCCGTATGCACCACCACAAGGATACGTCCGGTGTTAGATGCTCCTAGCAGTATGAAGCGTTGCTCATCTGTCGAATGGAGCGGGTCCGAGATGCTCACCGAGAGCGGATCGCCGAAGATGGTCGCCGCCTCTTGAAAGGAGACGCGGTGCTTGCGCGTGTTTGCCTGCGCTTTCTCGGTATCCCACGTGAAGACTAAACCTCCGGTGTCCCCCATGCGCTATCTCCTCAGACGAGCCTGGGCGGTTCCAGGTCGGCGTGACATTGTACTCAGAGGGCATCATCGCCCCGTGGTAATGAGTGAGTCCCTGTGGGGGTGAAGAACTTGCCGCCCTTCTGGCCCTCGGACATGGCAAACTTGCCCAGGAAGTACTCGTAGATCTTGCCGAAGGCGTCGCCCTCAATGGTCAGGGGGATCGCCGCGAAACCGCGCAGCAGGGCGACCAGGGTGTTGTTGCTCAGCCGGTTGTACCCTTTGGGCAGCACGCCCCTGAGGTCTTCGTTGGCCTGCTCGATTGTTTTCATGGCATCGGTGATGGCCTGGCCGATGTTTGTGCCCTCCGGCAGCGTCAGCAGCCGTGAGTAGCGCGCGTCCTCTGGCACATAGAGGGCGCCTATTGCCTTGTAGTCGTCCGGCGTGATGCCGGCACGCCGCCGCGCCGGGCCATCGGTGGGCGGGGCGGCCTGTAGCCGCTCCTGGGCCAGGGTAAACTTGTTATCGGCGCAGCGCAGGAAGATCAGCCCCAGCACGGGCATGGAATACTCCGACGCCTTGAGGTTGGAGTTGGCCCGCAGGTTGTCCGCCGAATCCCACAGCCTCTTCTCCAGCTCGCCGAGGTCGGCCTCCGGTAGCCGCATCTGGACCACTGCGCACCAATCCTTTCACTCGGCCACGCCCGACCTACGCCAGTACACTGCGGTACACGATCGCGTTCAGCCAGCCGTGGGCGCCCACAAGGGGACGCCCCTACAGGCGCCGTTGGCGGCATCGCGGTGACCATGCGGACCGGGTAGACCCGGCCGCGATCGTGGGGGATGTCTCCACACGGCGGCATTCCCAGCCCGCGAGACCAGACCTGGTAGACTAGGCCGTGGGCACCCACCAGGGGACCACAGGCATTGGCGCGATAGGTGTGTCGCTTCCAATAATAATGCATCGCGGGCCACGGGCGTGGACAGCTGGTCCGCATGTGCCCAACATCCTGCCACAGATAGGTGTCCCGCTGCTCCTGGTCGAACCAGCTCGGGGCGGTCAGAACTGTGTCGCGGGTTGTCCGTGGCAGGCCTGCCCTGATCGTGCGCAGGCCTACTGCTCTGCGGCGGGGCCGTTGATTGTGGTCCTCTCCGGTTGTCTATCAACCATGATGTGAGGGTTGCGCCTGCCTGCCATGGTGGGGGCGTAGTGCTATACGCCCGGGGCTATGTCTCTCCCCATTCATGCGTGTGGCTCAACCAGGGTGGCATCGGGGGTGTTGCCCCACACGACAACGTGGTGACCATGCTGGTCGCCCTCCCACAGTTTGGTCGTGCAGGTGTGGCGCAGCAGGTTCTTCCATAGTTGGGCGTTGTGGAAGGTCTCGCCGTCGGGGCTGAACACCTCGAAGACGGAGCGCGAGGCCACCAGGATCATCTTGTGTTTGGCCCGGCTGAGCGCTACGGTCAGCCGCCGAGGGTCCAGCAGGAAGTCGCCCGAGGTGAGCAGGTAGGCCCGGTCGCTCTCGGTGGCCGTGACCACGATGGCCGCGCGCTCGCCGCCCTGGAAGCGCTCCACGGTGTCCACCGCGCTGACCTCCACGGCTCCGCTGGTGGGGTCCAGCCGGCTCAGGCAGGGTAGCGCCGCGCGCAGGGCCACCCGCTGCAGGTTGTGCGGGGCCACCACGCCCAGTCCCTCGTCCGGTCCCAGGTCGTAGGGCGGGCCGGCCAGTGCCTCCAGCAGCGGCGTGATCAGGGCCTGCTCGAAGGGGTTACGCAGCTGGCTGGTCGCCTCGTCGTGGATCACCACGACCAGGGGGTGGGCGTTGCCCAGCACGCCGTGGACGAACGGGTCGGCGTGGGCTACCACGGGCAGGGTCTGTGTCTTGCGCGAGTAGTAGTTGATACCGTCCTGTTGGTAGATCTCGCGGCTCAGGAAGGCGGCCATGTCCTGGTGCAGGCGGAAGCTCTCCTCGAACTTGATCATGGGCGGGTCCAGCGGCAGCAACGAGGCGAAGAGCGACTCGTAGGCGCGGAACTGCTGGAAGGTGCGCCGCACTTCGTTGGCCCAATCGTGCTTGACGATGGGTGGCATCTGGCGGTGGTCACCCACCACGATGATCTGGCCGTCGGCGGCCAGGGGCAGCGCGGCCATCATCGCCTCGGGTAGGTTCATCTGCGAGGCTTCATCCAGGATCAGGCAGTGGCACAATTCGTGGCCGAACAGATCGTTGTCCCAGGCATCCTTAATCATGCGGTAGGCGCCGCCCGGCGTGGCCCCCACCACGCACCAGCGCTCCCGTAGCAGCGCATCCACGGCCAGGGGCGCATCGCGCGGCGCGTCATCGGGGGCGGCGCCTTTCTTGTAGAGGTGTACAATGCCCTGAGCCGCCGCGCCCGGGCGCGGGGCGAAGCGGTAGAGCGGCGCGTCGAGCAGGCGCGCATCGAAATAGGTGGCGAAGACCGCCGGGCGCTCGGCCTGCCAGCGGCGCAGCAGGTCCTGGGCCGCCGCCACGCCGCCGAGTAGCACGTCGGTCGCCGCGTGGGTCTTGCAGGTGACGAAGGCGCGCAGGTCTTGTCCCGCGGTCATGGCGCCCTGCAGGCGGGCCAGCAGGGCAAAGGCTGAGGCGTAGCTCTTGCCGGTGCCGGGGGGACCCTGCACCAGCAGCAGTGGGGCGTCGCCGTGGCCGCCGATATAGGCGTGCTTGCTGGGCTCCAGGGCGTGGAAGGCCCCGGCCTCGTGCAGCGCGACCAGCCCCTGCAGGAAACGCGCCTGGCCCTCCCGCGCCTGCGCTGGCCAGGTCACCCGCGCCGCGGCCGGGTCGGTCATCCTGTGGTAGAGCGTGTTGGCCCCACCGGCGCGCAGGCCTTCAACGACCTTGGCCAGAAAGTAGCCGTACCAGTCGTTGGGGTCGGGATCCAGCGCGTAGAGCTGGCCGTCGGCGAAGGCGTCGTCATAGCCGCCAAAGGCGTAGCCGCGCCAACCGTTGCCGCCCCCGCCGGCGATGCGCAGGTCCACATGGCCTGAAAGGGGCTGGCCCGCCGCGTCGCGCTGGAACACCACCTCCACCACGTCGGCGCGGGTGGCATACAGCAGTTGTTTGGGCGTGGGTGTATAGGTGTGTTGCTGGGCGGGGTCCAGCCGGCTGTCTGTGGTCAGGCGGGCCGAGAGCACCACGCGGTCGCCCACCTGCAGGGCGCAGAGGGCCAGGGCCTCACCGGGCGCACAGTCGAGGCCCTCGGGCGCAAAGCACAGGCGGATGGGTGTGTCCCCGTGCGACCATTTGGTGGCCTCCTTCCGGGCTTTAGTCAGCGTCACGCGGGCCGCGCCGGGGTGCTCCGCGCGGTACTCCCGCTCGTAGGTCTCCTTGAGGCGCTGGCGTTTCAGGTTCTCCGCGTTGCGCTCGGCGACGCCCACAGCCTGATCGCCAGCCTGATAGCGCGCCAGCGTGGTGCTGCCCGCCAGGGCGCGCCGCTCCGGTGGAGCGAGCCGCGCGGCCTTCCAGCCGCCCAGCTCGACGTGCCGCTCAATGGTCAGGAACTCGTCCAGCGCCACGGCCAGGCTGCTGGCCACCCCCGAGAACGCGTGCAGATCGGGCAGGCGAAAAGCGGTCTTCTCGGTCTGCTTGTTGCCGCTGAAGTCGTGGGTGATCCGCTCCAGGGCCTCCAGCCGGCGACCATGGAAGCCCCGCAGCAGGGTGGGGGTCGCCGCGCGGTAAGCGGCGAACTCGTCGCGGGCGCCGTTCTGGGGTGGGGTCAGCTCGCCCCAGGCCGCGTAGGCGTACTCCAGGGGCAACTGGCTGCTGAACCGCGCCCGGCTGGTGTACCACTCCGGCTGCCCCTGGCTATCGTCCAGCTTGCCCCAGAAATCGAACAGGTGGGCGCGGAAGATCCGCCGGTAGGCCACGCCCTCGTTCCAGTCGAACTTGAGGTAGGCGGCCACGGCTTGCAGCGACTGGCAGAGCATGGGGTAGTTCTTCAGCTCGGCGATCTCGCGGTCCAGGAAGGTGACCATGGGCGAGTCGAAGGCGGCCAGCTGGGTCACAAAGTCGTACAGGGGGGCCGCGCCCAGCACGCTCTGGAAGTGGCGGGCTAGCCCCTCCAGCAGCAGGCGCTGCTCGAAGCCATCGAAGAAGATCAGGTGGACCGGGGCCGACGGCTGCCCCTGGGCGTCCGGCGCGGCCAACTGCACGATGGCCCCGATGGTGTCGCGCACCCAGTCCACGAACAGCGCTTCTTCCTGCTCCGCCGTCTCGGGCGGACCGTCGGTGAGGCGGACGACGGCCCGGCGGCGCGTGGGCGTCTCCTGACCGTTCTCGCAGGCCACCACAAGCGCGCCAAGCAGGTAGATGCGGTCCTGCAGGTAGTCGTGCTGCGCGTCTATATACACGCGCACCAGGTTGGGGTTGTGCGTGGCGTCGCAGTAGGGCAGCGAGCCGTAGCCCTTGCTGGGGATATAGGAGAGGGCGGTCAGGTCGTCGCCCTTCCAGGCGCGGTAGCGCCGCGCACGGTGGACCAGCTCGTCCAGCCGCGCCCCCAGCGGGCGCAGCCCGGCCAGCCGCCTGGCCAGGTCGTGCTTGCCGGGCGCTGGCACAAGGTCCCGCTGGGTGGCCGCGGCGTTGTCGGCGCTGCCCGGCGGGGCGAACTCCTTCAGGGCAGCCAGTTCGCGGGTGGTGGTCACGCCGGCGTGGCGCAGAGCGCTCTTGTCCCGAGCGGTCAGGTGGGGCAGCAGCGAGAGGTCGTCGTGCGCGGCGCTCCACTTCATGCAGTACTCGTTGAACAGGCAGCCGTCGCACTTGTAGGTCAGGTGGTAGGGCACGTCGGCGAACTCAGCATCCGCCACACGCGCCGCCGTGGAGTTTTGGCCGGTGACCAGATCGCCCACGGCGGCGATGTAGCCCGCCGCATCGGCCACGATCTCCAGCAGGCCGTGGGGGGCGCCAAAGAGTGTCTCCGCCGCCGCGTGCTGGGCCGCGCGCCGCGCTGCCTCCGGGGGGCTGCTCTCCTCGCCGGGGGCGGCCGGCCCGCGGTACAGTACGCCCAGGGCGATCTCCGCGCAGTCCACCCCCTCACGCGCGAACAGCGTGCGCAGCATCTCGTGGTAGAAGGCCACCTGCAGGCGATGCTCCACCCTGGCCTCGCTTGAGCTCTTCATGTCGGCGATCAGCACACGCAGGGCGCCCGCGTGGTCGCGCTCCAGCCGCAGGAGGTCCACCACTCCACGCAGCAGCCAGCCCTGCACCTGCACATGCAGGCGGGTCTGGAAGAGCACCACCGCCTGGCCAGGGGCCAGGCCGCGCGCCCGCCGCACCACGTCCTGATTGTGCGGGGTCTGGGTGCGGGACGGCACACCCCGCTGGGCAAAAGACTGGGTGGGCAGGCGCGCCGCGATGGCTGCCTCGATCGTCTTCTCGAAGGATGCGCCGGAGCGCGTGAGCAGGGGAGGGATCGTCTGGGGCATCACACCGTAGTCACGCAGGAAGCGGCTGCCCTGGGATTGTTCGTCCAGGCGCAGGCGCAGGTAGCGCTCGCACTGCTCGAAGCGGATGAACTGCGCCACGTCCGTGGCCGAGATCTGCAGTGGGCGCCGGACGGCGCCGGCCTCATGCTCACCCTGCTCCCGCATCGCTCCTCCTCCTGCTAATCGGCTGGCCTGGCGCTGTGCCCGCCCTATGGGGCGCCGGACACTCCGTGATCTATCCGACCTGACGGCTTGCCCGCCCCCTACGGGCGCTCGAGGCTCCGTGATCTATCCGACCTGATGGACTGGGCGTCCCCCTGTGCCCACCCGTATGCACAGGTGTCGGGGCGTCCCCTTGTGGGTGCCCGCGTTCGCGGTGGTGTAGGGGCAGCCCCCCACGCCCGGGGCTCAATGATCTATACCATTGTAGCGTCACCCAGCCCCGCACACGCCGATAGTGGCCAGGCAGTGTAGGCGAGAGGACCCCGTGGCGGGTCGGGCTCGGGTGGTCGGCCCACCACACCAGCCCTTGCAATGGCCGCTTTCCGTTTGCTACAATAGACGGACGGGCACACGCGGCCCGTTCCTCGCGGCGCGTTCGTCTAGTGGCCTAGGACGCCGCCCTCTCAAGGCGGAGATCAGGGGTTCGACTCCCCTACGCGCTACCCCACACCCCCTACCTGGCCCACCAGCCCGCCGCGTCCAGGGCGTGGTAGGTGATAATCAGGTCAGCCCCGGCCCGCTTGATCGCCGTGAGCACTTCCTCAACCACGCGCCGCTCGTCCAGCCACCCGGCCGCCGCCGCTGCCTTGATCATGCTGTACTCGCCGCTGACGTTGTAGGCCACCAGGGGCAGATCGGTGTGCTGGCGCACCCGCTGCACGATATCCAGGTAGGCCAGCGCTGGCTTGACCATGACCATATCGGCCCCCTCGCCGATGTCCAGCGCTACCTCGCGCAGGGCCTCGCGGGCGTTGCGGGGGTCCATCTGGTAGGAGCGGCGGTCGCCAAAGGCGGGCGTCGAGCCAGCGGCCTCGCGGAACGGCCCATAGAAGGCCGAGGCGTACTTGGCCGCGTAGGCCAGGATGGCCGTGTCGGTGTAGCCCGCCTCGTCAAGGGCGTGGCGCAGGGCGCCCACCCGCCCGTCCATCATGTCCGATGGGGCCACGATGTCCGCGCCCGCCGCCGCGTGCGAGAGGGCCTGACGGGCCAGCAGGGGCAGCGTGGCGTCGTTGGCGACTTCCTGACCTTGCAACACGCCACAGTGGCCGTGGGTGGTGTATTCGCACAGGCAGACGTCGGTGATCACGCAGAGGTCGGGCACGCTGCCCTTGATGCCCCGGATCGCCCGCTGCACCACCCCATCATTCTGCCAGGAGGCGCTGCCCTGTTCATCCTTATGGGCGGGGATGCCGAACAGCAGAACCGCCGGGATACCCAGGCTGGCCGCCCGACGGGCCTCGGCCACGGCCGCGTCCACGGGGTACTGAGCCACCCCGGGCATGGAGGTCACCGGCCGCGGCGCCTCCAGGCCGTCGGCCATGAATAGGGGCAGGATCAGGTCAGACGGCGCGACGGTCGTCTCGGCGACCATCTGGCGCAGCGCGGGCGTGCGGCGCAGGCGGCGGCCACGGGTGATCGGATAGCTCATGTTATTGCGTTTCTTCCTTTTCTTGTTGGCGCCTGTCTGCCGGGTGGGCCGCGGCGGCGGTCCGGCCATCGTCGGTGGCCCGCAGGGCGACCTCCAGGGAGGCCAGGCCGGCAGCCAGGGGGGCGCGCACCTGGTGGGCCGGGTCGTCCATCGCGGCGAGCAGGTCGGCCAGGGCTCGTTGCACCTCGGCGCGGTATTCGTGCTCCTTGGAGTGGGCGTGGGCCAGCACGCCGCGCACCCGCCGGGTGGCCGTGCTGGTGTAGCCGTGGCCTCCCACCTGCTGATCCAGGCCTTGGTACTGCTCAATGGTCTCCAGGCGCAGCCCGGGGACGCCCTGCAGGGCGGCGTAGCCCCGCTCGTCCACCAGGACGTCGAGGCTGAGGCTCATGGCGATCCAGCCGTCCACGCTGACATAGCCACGGTCATAGGCCAGCAGCGCGGTGGTCTGCTCCAGGCGGCTGGGCTTGTCGAAGGCGTGATAGTAGCTGGCCAGCACACCGTCAGCGTAGAGCACATTGGCCAGCACCTTGTCCTCCTGCGCGACGTGTGCGCTGTCGGAGGCGGTGGGGGCGGGGCGCTCGGTCAGCATGCCCCGGATCACCAGCGGCGGGGCGCCCACCAGGTGGCCGTAGATATCGAAGAAATGGACGCCGTGCTCAATCAGGATGCCGCCGCTCTGGCGGCGATCCCAGAACCAATGGTCGGGGGCCAGGCCTTCGTCGCCGGCGAAGTTCTGAAAATCAATGCGGCGCAGGCGGCCAAACGCCTGGCTGGCCGTCCACTCCTTCAGCGTCTCAAACAGGCTGTTGTAGCGCATGACATAATCAACGACGCAGACCACTCCGCCGCGCTCTACGGCCTCTTGCAGTGCTCGGGCATCAGGGGCGGTGGTGGCCGCCGGCTTCTCCAGAAACACGGCCTTGCCGGCCTGAGCGGCGGCGATGGTCTGCACGGCGTGCTGGGCTGGCGGCGTGCAGATAGCGACCACCTCGACGGTGGGGTCGGCGATCAGGGCGCGCCAATCGGTATAGGCTGCCGCGGCCCCCAGGTCGCGCGCCGCGCGGGCGGTGCGCTGGGGGTGCGACCCGGCCACGGCGGCCAGATAGGCCCCGTCCATGCCAGCCAGCGCTGAGGCGATGAACGGCCCAAAGCCGCCACTGGCCCCGATAATACCGACGCCGCGCCCTCTGGCCGCGGCGCGCCTCTCCGCCATAGCTGTCCTTTCCGCGATGTCTCTATCTCGCCACCCGCTGCCCCGTACCCCCTCAGCTTACCGCGCGCCCTGCTTCCCACCTAGCGCCGGCTCAGGGGGGCTGTGGGCGCGGGGGGACGCCTCTACGGGCAGGAGAGCGGCCTGTGGGGCTGTATGGGATGCTCGGCAAGTTTAGCTACCTAGCTCAATCACCTGGCCCGAGTCCGCCGAGCGGTGGATTGCCTCTACGATGCGCACGGCGGCCAGGCCATCATCGAGTGTGGCCACGGGCTGTTTTTGCTCCTGGACGCATGTTACAAACGAGTCCAGCATCCACACGGACATGCCGGTGGGCCGGCCATGCACGTCCAGGCCAGCCACAATGGGGTGCTGGTAGGCGGTGGGCGTCACCTGGTGCAGGCCCTGATCGTGCCAATCGAGGTAGAGCGCGCCAGCGCTGCCAATCACCTCGTACTTGACGTCCACAATCATGGGCAGGGTCTCAGGGAGGATCCAGGAGGCCTCGAACACGGCGGAGACGCCGCCCTCGAAGGTGATCAGCGCCTGCAGGGTGTCATAGGTGTCCAGGCCGCGGGCGGCCAGCACCTCTTTCTGGCCAGTGGCATAGACCCGCACGGCCTCCCGGCCGCTCAGCCAGCGCGCCATATCCACGGTGTGGCTGAGCAGAAACCAGCCCGGACTGGACGCCGCGCTCCAGCGCAGCATGGCCAGGGGCACATCAATGCGGTCGTTGATCCGCGAGTTGAGGCTGAGCACCTGGCCCACGGCCCCACTCTTGATGGCGTCATGGGCGGCGATGTAGGGTGGGTTCCAGCGGTTCTCAAAGGCCACCTGGCACAGCACGCCGCCACGGCGCACCGCAACGGCCATGGCCTCCGCGTCGTCCAGGCGGGTGGCCAGTGGCTTCTCCACTAGGATGGCCAGACCCCGCCCAGCGGCGGCCTCCACGGCCTGGCGGTGCAGCGGGTCAGGTGTGGCCACGACCACCGCCTGCAATCCCACCACCGCGCACAGCTCCTCCGCCGTGGCGAAGCCGGGGACGCCCCACTCGGCCATAGCCTGTTCGCGCCCCGTGGCGTCGGCGTCGCAGACAGCGGCCAGCCGCGCCCCCGCGTTGTGGCTTAGCGCGCGGCAAAACATCCTGCCCCGCAGGCCCATCCCGATCACACCGACGGCCACCGTCGCCATGCCTACCACCTCCCCCGTGCTATCCTGGCCGCGCGGCGGGCGCCCCCAATGGGCAGGGCCTCCCGTGCGGCCGCGCCCACCACACCGCTGCGCCAGCAGCGCTACCCCCTATAATAGGTCACGGCAGCGCCGCGGCGTTGCCCCCACCACCCTCTATTATTGCGTGCCTGATTTGTGTGTAAGGATTTGGACCATGACTGACCTCGACACGGCGGCGGCCGCTGCCGCTGCCCACCCCGACTTGCTGACCTCTACGGCCTGGCTGGCTGACCATGCCCTGGACCCCCATGTACGGATCGTGGACTGCCGCTACAGCTTTGTCGAGGGGCCCACCGGACGCCAAAAATACGATCAAGGGCACATCCCCCACGCGGTGTACCTCGATCTGGATGCGCTCAATCAGCCTACCCAGAGTGAGCCGCGCGGCGTGCCCTGGATGATCGCCCCGCCCGACGCCTTCGCGGCGGCGATGAGCGTGTGCGGTATCAGCGACGACACGCTGGTGGTGGCCTACGACGATGAGGGCGGCCACTACGCCGCCCGCCTGTGGTGGGCGCTGGCCTACTATGGCCACGACGCCTGCCGCATCCTCTCCGGCGATATCACGGCCTGGGCCGATCAGGGCCGCCCGTTGAGCACCGCTGAGCCGGCCATTCAGCCAGCCTCCTTCACGCCTCGGGGACCCCGCCAGGAGCTGCGGGCCACCGCGGATGAGGTAGCGCAGGCCCTGCGGGACCACACGGCGCTGGTGCTTGATGTGCGCCGGCCAACAGAGTATAGCGGCGCCGAGGTGCGCGCGGCGCGCGGTGGGCACATCCCCGGCGCTACCCCGCTGTTCTGGCGCGAGAACCTCAACTGGGCCGCTGACGCCGGTGGAGCGGCCAGCGGCACCGGCCAGGGCCGCACCCTACGGCCCGACGACGACCTGCGCGCCCGCCACCAAGCCGCTGGCGTGACGCCCGATCAACGGGTGATCACCTACTGTCAGCTGGGCGTGCGCGCGGCCCACGCCGCCTTCACGCTGCGCTTGCTCGGCTACCGCGATGTGGCCGTCTACGATGGTTCGTGGGCCGAGTGGGCCGCCGACACCACGCGCCCGGTGCAGAGTTAAGGCTGCTCAGCGTAGGGGCGTATCGCGCGCCCAGTCCTCATGTAAGGGCGTCCCCTTGTGGGCGCCCGCGCCCGATCCGGCCTGAGCGTGGGAGACGCCCCTACCGTGACGCGAACCCTGCATATGATGATGGTTAAACGGCTAGGCAGAGGTGAGCGGCAGGGTGACCGTGAAGATGGCCCCGTGGTCGGGCGTCGCCGCGTTGGCCGCCGTGATGTGGCCGCCGTGGGCCTCAGCGATCCAGCGGCCAATAGCCAGGCCAAGGCCCATGCTGGCGCTGCCGCGGGCCTTGTCGGCCCGGTAGAAGCGATCAAACAGGCGGGGCAGAGCGGCGGCGGCGATGCCTGGCCCGCTGTCGCGCACCGCCAACTGGGCCTGATTACCCAGCTGGGCCACGCCCACCGTGATCGCCCCATGGTCGGGTGTATACTTGAGCGCATTGTCCAGCAGGATTAATAGCACCTGGCGCAGGCGGCCCGCGTCGCCAAGCACGCGGGTCTCCCGCGCCGCCTCGACGCGCAGGCGCACGCCGTGCTCCTCGGCGATCAGGGCCACGCCGCTGGCCGTCTCGCGGGCCAGCCAGGCCAGGTCAACAGGCTGGCGTTCCAGGGTCACCGCGCCGCTGTCGGCGCGGGCCAGCAGCGAGAGGTGGTCCACCAGGCGGGTCAGATGGACGTTCTGGGCCAGCGCCTGCTCGATGGCCCGCTGCTGCTGGGCCAGGTTATCATCGCTCAGGCCCAGCTCCATAGCCGCCCGCTGGATGGTTAGAGGCGTGCGTAGCTCGTGCGCCGCGTCGGCCACAAAGTCGCGCTGGCGGCTCATGGCTACCTCAATCGGCTGCAGGGCGCGCCGGGTCAGGGCCACGCTGATGGCCCCCGCGGCCAGCAGCCCGGCCCCGCTGACACCCAGCAGGACGTCCAGCAGCGTGCTCAGGCCACCCTGGTATTGCGCCTCGGACAGCGCGGCCTGCAACACGCCGGGGCCACCCTGGCCGCCGGGTGGGGCCAGCGAGACGGGCAGCGTGTGGATCAGGTAGGGGCCGGTGGCGTCCACCTGCTGGGTTGACCACACCTCGGTGGCCTGGCCGGCCAGGACCTGCCGGGCGGCGGCGGCGTCGAAGACGGCCGCCGGGTTATCGTGGTCTGGGCTGGACAGCGGCCGTAGCGCCTGGTCGGCGAACACAAAATGCACATCACCGATGTGGGAGGGTATGTGGCCATCCGGGCCTGGCGGGTGCGAACGCATCTCGGCGGTGCGCTGCAGGATGGTCGTCTGAAGCGACTGGCGCATCACAGTATCGGTGGTGATGTAGACGGCGCCGCCGAGCACGAGCAGCAGCACGGTGATCAGGCTGATGGTCAACGCGGCTAGCCGCCAGCCCACGCGGCGCAGCGCCGCGTCGGAGTCGGCGGCCCGGCCGGTGGGTCCGCGCCACAACGACAGCAAGGTCATGGATTAGAGGGCCTTGATTTTGTAGCCCACGCCGCGCACCGTGTGGATCAGTGGCCCCTCAAAGCCCTCGTCCACGGCCTTGCGCAGGCGGCGGATCGTCACGTCCACCACGTTGGCAAAGGCGTCCGACCCGTAGTCCCACACACGCTCCATAATCAAGGTGCGGCTGAGCACCTGGCCGGGGTGGCGCATCAGGTACTCCAGCAGGGCATACTCCTTGGGCGAGAGATCAATGATCCGGCCGGCTCGGGTGACCTCATGCGCCCGATCGTCCAGCACCAGATCGCCCACCACCAGCTGGTCGTCGGCGGTGGCCCCGGTGCGCCGCATGATCGCCCGCAGGCGGGCCAGCAGCTCCTCGAAGGCGAACGGCTTGGCCAGGTAGTCGTCGGCCCCGGCGTCGAAGCCGCGCAGCCGATCGTGCAGCGCGTCGCGGGCAGTCAGCATCAGGATGGGCACGGCGATGCGCGCGGCGCGCAGGCGCCGGGCAATCTCCAGGCCGTCGCGGCCGGGCAGCATCACATCAAGGATCAGCGCGTCGTAGATGCCGCTCTCGGCGCGCTCCAGGCCCTCATCGCCGTCATGGGCCACATCCACCACGTGCCGCTCCTGAGTCAGACCGCGCCGCAACAGGTCGGCCAGCGACCGATCATCCTCCACTACCAACACATGCATGGGCTGTCTGTCTCCCCTGGCCAGGCTCGTCGCGGCCACAACGCCACGCCCATTGCCCCTGCTCCCTCATCTCTGCCAGCATAGCACGGGCAAATGACCAGCAGGCGACAGCGTGATGACGATTGCATGACAGCCGTGTCACTAAACGGTCATGCTCCTGTCGCCTGGCCGTCAAGATGATTCTCTATGCTTGAACTGTGCCCTTTAGACAGACGCTGGGCGCACCGGGAGAGATCCAGATGTAGCAGGGTTAAGGAGACGCGCGATGAACCAGAAAGTATTGCCAGGGCCAGCAGCGGGGCCTCTTGATCGAAACACAGGGGCCAGCCACCCACTCCAGCTGGGGGGCCACGCCGAGACAGCCGAGGCGACCGCGCGCTCGACGGCGCGGGCGCTGCCCTGGCCCTCCATTGGGCTGACCCTGGTGTTGCTGCTGGCGGCTGGCCTGAACCTGTGGGGACTGGACCGCCTGGGCTACAGTAACACCTACTACGCGGCGGCGGTGCGCAGCATGCTGCTGAACTGGCACAACTTCTTTTTCAACGCGTTTGACCCTGGTGGTTTTGTGACCATTGACAAGCCGCCGCTGGGCTTCTGGCTGCAGGTGGCCAGCGCAAAGCTATTCGGCTACAACGGGGTCAGTCTGCTGCTGCCGCAGGCCCTGGCCGGTGTGGGCGCGGTGGCCGCACTCTACGCCCTGGTCAGGCAGGTGTGGGGCGTCCCGGCCGGGCTGCTGGCCGCGCTGTTCCTGGCCCTGACCCCCGTGGTCGTGGTGGACAGCCGCAACAACACAATTGATAGCACGCTTGTGTTGATCCTGTTGCTGGCCGCCTGGGCTGCTAGCAAGGCCGCCGAGACGGGCCGCCCGCGTTAGCTGGCCCTGTGCGCCGTGCTGGTCGGCCTGGGCTTCAACGTCAAGATGCTGGAGGCCTACCTGGCCCTGCCGGCGTTTGGCCTGCTCTACCTGCTGGGGGCGCGGGCGCCCTGGCGCACCCGCTTGCTGCACGCCACGCTGTGCGGGGTGCTGCTGCTGGCGGTCTCGCTCTCCTGGGCCGTGGCCGTGGACCTCACGCCAGCCAGCCAGCGCCCCTGGGTTGACTCCACAAGCACCAACTCCGAGGTTGATCTTGCCGTGGGCTACAATGGCCTGCAGCGGCTGCTAGGCCGCGCCCAGGAGGGCGGCGCGCCCCTGCGCCAGGCCGCAACCATAACCACCAAAGGCGTGACGGGCGCAGGCGCGACAGCCACGCACGCCATCGTGGGCGCGGGTCCGGCCCAGCTGGTGGGCGGCGGAGGACTACAGGGGGGCGGCGGTGGCGGTATGTTCAACAACGGCGCCGTCGGGCCGCTGCGGCTGTTCAACGGGCAACTGGGCGGTCAGGCTAGTTGGCTGCTGCCCCTGGCCCTGATCGGGCTGCTGGCCACGGCGGCGCGCCGCTGGCGGTTCCCGCTGGATCGGGAACGGCAGGCCGTGTTGCTATGGGGGACCTGGCTGCTGACCGTAGGCGCCTTCTTCAGCGTGGCCAGCTTCTTCCACCCCTACTACCTGATCACGCTGGCCCCCGCCGTAGCCGCGCTGGCCGCCGCCGGCGTGGTCACCCTCTGCCGCGCCTACCTGGCCCCCCAGGCCGCGGCGTGGCGCGCCTGGCTGCTGCTGCCCCTGAGTTTGCTGGTCACGGCCGGCGTGCAGGCAGTGATGCTGACCGACTACCCAGCCTGGAGCCGCTGGATCACGCCACCGATGCTGGCCGGCGCTCTGCTGGCCGCTGGCGTCCTGGTCGCCGTGCGGCTGCGTCTCCCCCGCCGGCTGACCCTGTGGCGGCCAGCGCTGGCGGTCAGCCTGCTGGCGCTGCTGATCGCGCCCACGACCTGGACAGTGCAGACAGTGCGCGCCGGCAGCGGCGGGGGCATCCCATCGGCTGGTCCGGCGGCAGTCTCAGCCGGCAATGGCTTTCCTGGTGGCTTCCCCGGTGGAGGGCCTGGTGGCATGCCGAGTGGCGCGCCAGCGGGTGGCCCAAACGCCGCTCAACCGGCCCAGGGCGGCGCGGCCACCGCCGGAGGGGCCACCAGGGCTGGCGGCGCCTTCCCCGGCGGGGCGGGCTTCCCCGGCGGCTTTGGCGGCGGTGGCATGCGTGGAGACACGGTGGACAAAGCGCTGCTGAGCTATCTGGAGGGGCGCCAGGGGGTCACGACCTACCTGCTGGCCGTGGGTAGCTCCAACTCCGCGGCGCCCTATATCATCCAGACGGGCAAGGCCGTCATGTCGCTGGGTGGCTTCAGCGGCAGCAACCCCATCCTGACCACCGCTCAGCTCAAGGCGCTGATCAAGAACAACACCGTGCGCTACTTCCTGGTCGGCGGCGGTGGCGGTGGCGGCCGCGACAACAGCGCGCTGACCACTTGGGTGCAGGGGGCGTGTACGGCGGTGCCCAGCAGCGCCTGGCAGACCCCCAGCGCGGCCAGCGCGGCCACGGCGAACCAGCAGGGCGACGACTTTAGGCCTCAGGCCCTGTACGACTGCCGCGCCAGTACAGCGCGGCTACCCTGACCCCAAAGCGTCTCGACACCGTAGAACAGGAGGCCATCATGATGCGCAGTCACCACCCCTCAGGCGCAACGCTGTTGGGCAGGCAGGTTGCCCGCTCCACCCGAAGCGCACAGGCCGAGCAGGCGCGGCGCCCGCGGTGGGCCGCCACCTTGCCGTGGGCCACCAGCGGCCGGCCAGTGCGCTTCGCCCTCACCGGCGGGGTAGCCGGTCTGAGCCAGCTGGCACTGCTGGCCCTGTTCACCGGCCGGGGCTGGGCGCCCGGCACGGCCAACGTGGTGGCCTTTCTGCTGGCCGCGCAGCTCAACTTCCTGCTCAGCTCCACCGTCACCTGGCGTGACCGCGCCAGCGGGGCGGGGCGGGGCAGGGCTCCCTGGCGGCGCTGGCTGGCCTACCACGGCGCGATCGGCGGCATGGCCGCCCTGAACATGCTCGTCTACAGCATGGCCCGCCATGTGGCCCCCGTGCTGGCCGCCTCAGCCCTGGGCATTATGGCCGCCGCCGTGGGCAACTTCGTGGTGGGCGACCGCCTGGTGTTTCGCGCCCGCGGCGGCCTGGCAGCGCCGCCGCGGGAACCAGAGCAGAGGACCTCCGAGCCCAGGCCCACCCCGGCCCAGCGGGTCCAACGCGCCGCGCCCCGCCTGGCGGCCCGATCATGTGGCGCGCCCCGGCTCTGGTCTCGGGCCTGGGCCAGGCGCTCCTCCACCCTGCCGCCACCGCGTGGACCACCCCCGGCCGTCACGTCATTGCACCCGCCCCAGGAGGTGGCGGCCCTGCCCCGCATCTCCTCGCGCCCCGACCACGGCTATCCATGTGCCGCGTGTTATCCACCGCAACGTAGGGGGCGCCCCCACAGCGCCGGGCTAGATAGGATGGGCGCCTCTACAGCGGGCCGGGATAGAGAGAACCGGGCGGGCGCCGGAGGCGCCGATTATGACGGCCTGGGCGCCCTCCGAGGGCGCCGTATAATGGGCCGGGGCAGGGCAGCCCACCGATCGCACGCATCGTATGAGAGTAGAGCAAGGGAGAAGACGCATGACCCACCCCCATAGGTGGCGCCTGCTGGCCGCGACCAGCGCTGTTATCCTGGCGCTGGCGGCCAGCGGCCCGCATGACGTGGCCGCCCATCAGCTCACCTACGTGATCCAGCCCAACGATACCCTCTCCGGCATCGCCCTGGCCTACCGCACGACCGTTGGAGCGTTGCTGGCCGACAACGGGCTCTCTTCCACTACCGCCCTCCGCGTGGGCCAGAGGCTGCTGATCCAGGGCCACGGCACGAACCGCCATGGCGACCACACCGGAGCGGAGCGGCGCGCCGCCCCGCCTCCGGCTCCCACCAACTCGGGGGCAGCCACCGGTTCGGCGGTGATCGCCCCGGCCTCCTGGCTGTACCGGGTGCGCCCCGGCGACACCCTCACCGGCATCGCCCAGCGCTTCGGCGTGGCCTCGCAGACCATCACGGCGGCGAACACGGATGCTGTGCTCACCCCGCTGCGGGTGGGCCTGCGCCTGCGCGTGCCCACCCGAGCCGTGACGGCCAGCGACCAGGACGGCTCACCGGCCGTGGCCGCCGCCCCCACATCTACGGCGCCCAGCGGCGCGCCGACAGCCACGGCCACGGCGGCGGCCACACCCGAGGCAGCCTCGGCTGGGCCAGCCGTCCTGGGCGGCACAATTGAAGCGCTGTTGACGGCGCAGGCCCAGGCAGCCGGTGTCAGTGTGGCCCTGGTCAAGGCCGTAGCCTGGCAGGAGAGCGGCTGGCGGATGGTCAACGCCGCCGACGGGGGCATCGGGGTGATGCAGCTAATGCCGGCCACCGTGGCCTGGATCAACACGGCCGTGCTGGGCACGCCGATCAACCCCTACAACGCGGCGGACAACATCCGCGGCGGCGTGGCCCTGCTGCGCTACTACCTGCGCGTGTTCGGCGGCGACCAACAACGGGCCATCGCCGCCTACAACCAGGGCTTGGGCAGCGTGCAGACACAGGGTATCGGCCCGGCCACCGCGCGCTACGTGGCCAACGTGCTGGCCCTGGAGGTCCGCTTCAGCAGCTGATCGCTAGGGAAAGAGGCGGACAACCGGATAGATAAAGCCGGGGACCACATCCTGGCCGTCCAGCGTGTCCCCGGCGCCGAGCGGGGTTGGCGTCTCGTCGCCGGGGCGCCACACGTCCACCCGTCGGTAGCGTGGCCAGATCACCCACACCAAACGTGTGCCGAAGCGCAGGTACAGCTGTGCCTTGGCCGCCATACCGGGCGCCCATTGGTTCTCGGAGGCCACCTCGACGGCAAGATCGGGGGCTAGTTGCCATGCCTGACCGTAGTACTCAGGCGACGTGGGCGATGGCGCCCGGCCAGCCCGGACAAAGGCGATGTCGGGCGCAACGTCCGTCTCGCGCGGATGGACGGGGTCCAGGCGGTAGCCGCCCTGCTCCCCCGTCACGATACCCAGGCCGTTATCCTCAACGTACACGCCTAAGCGGCTGAGCAGACGGGCGGCCACATGCGATGCTCCACCGCTACTCAGGGGCATACGGACCAGGACTCCCTGAACCAGTTCATAGGTCCATCCATCGTCGGGCAGGGCGTGCAGCTCGTCGGTGGTCATGGGGTACGGCGCGTCGGGCACGACCTCGGCCCACGGGGCCAGGGGGCTCGGTGGATAGGCGCGTCGAGCAGCCATAGGCCTGCTGTCCTCCGTTCATCGCTCGATCAGTCGGGGGCGCTCACCATCTTTATTCTCCAGTATACCCGTCTACCCGCCGGCTATACTGTGGGGGATAGGGAGAGGATAGCGATGGTCATCGAACGAGTACACCAGCGGCCCGCTGGGCCAGCCGACTACGCGCCGCCACGGCGGGTCAGCCCCGCCGACTATGCGCGCCTGAGCGAAGATCTGCCTGGCCGGTACGAGTACCACAACGGGCTGATGTATCCGCGCTACTACCCGCCGGGCAGCCAACGGGCCATGGCAGGCGGCACGGCGGCCCACGCGCAACTGATCGTCAGCCTGCTCACCGCCCTGCGTGTCCATCTGGGCGCCCGCGGCCCCTGCCGAGTCTACCCATCAAACATGCAGCTCAAGGCCGACGCCAGCGTGTACTTCCCCGACGCCTTTGTGGTGTGTGGTCAGACGCAGCCCAATCAACGCCAGATGGATGACGCCGTGCTGATCTGTGAGGTGCGTAGCCAGAGCACGGCGGAGTTTGATCGCGGCGACAAGTTCGAGACGTACCAGCGCCTGTCTGGCCTGCGCGAGTACTTGATCCTGGACAATCGTCGGCCCCAAGTCACTCTCTTTCGGATAGCCGACGGTGGCGGCTGGACCTACCTATCCTATACGGCTGGTATGACCGTGACGTTCACCTCCATCGGGCTTGAGTTATCCGTGGACAGCCTCTACGAGGGCCTGACCCTCGACCCTGATCCCACCAGCGGAGCTAACCGGCGTGGCTGAGGGTTGAGCCAAACCAGCTGTCGGCACGGCCCAGGAGCGAGCCCCTGATTCTGGTACATTGAGCACGGTGTCCTCCTCACGAGGGCGCTGAGGGAGGTAAGGTGGCTCAGCAGGTGGGGCGCGAAGTCCAGTCCTCCCCGCCGAGACGGAGAGAGGATGGACATGGCGCCGAACGCGGGATCGCAGCATCAGCCACTCGGTGACCCGGCGTATAGCCGCGACCTGGGCGCTGGGCTGGCGCTACGCTGGGCCACCGCCGCCGACCTGGATGGCCTGGTCGCCCTCTACGGCGGCGTGTTTAGCCCGGGGCCGGACGAGCCGCCCGACACGCACATCCAGACCCACGTGGCCGACCTGATGAGCGGTCGCCACCCGTTGATCGCGCCCACCGACTTTGCCCTGGTGTAGGACGCCGCCAGCGGCGCGGTGGTCGCCGCCGCCTGCCTGATGGCCCAGACCTGGCGCTACGAGGGCATAGCTCTGCCCGTAGGCCGGCCAGAGGTGGTGGCCACGTGGCCGTTCCCGCTAGACATGCGGCAGACACGATGGGAGGTTGAGCACGCCGAGGTGTGGGTGAAAATCCACCCGTCCAGCCGCTATGTGCTCCGGTGGACGCTGCACGCATACGATTTTAGGCGCAACGGTGGTGTCGAGGTATCTGACTACACACTCCAGGGCACGGCTACCGGCGAGTACTCTGCGCTGCCTGGCGTGACATGGGCGGAGTGGGACCACCGTGGCCGCCTGATATATACGCGCGATGGCCAACTGTATGCCGGCAGCCCAGCGCCAACCGCCACTGCAACCACTATGCTTGCCGATTTCAACGATCAGCGTCCTTACGAACCTGCCACACCGGCGTGGGCACGCCGCTGGTAAGACGCTAGCCTGTTGGTTCGGAGCTATAGAACAGATGAGTAACTATAAATCATGACCCACACTCCCAGATTCAGTGGTGCTGTAGATGGACTGGTAGACGACTTGCGGCGCCTATCCCGGCGAAGACAGGCTGCATTCTTCGCCATATGTGGAGAGGCCTTGTTGCCCCTGTATAACAGGTTTCATGTGAGCACTGGGTTCGGGGATCTGGACACGCTTGTCCAGGCGCTCACCCGGGTGGACGCATGGGTGACCGGCAGCGACCTCGCGGATACTAGCGGTCTTGCCGCATCACTTGAAGCCATCACGCCCCACGGAGACGACTTTGACGCCCCCAGCAGCACCGTTGCCCAGGACGCCATCATCTGTGTTGATATGGCTATCCGGTGTGCTCGTCCCGACGGGGTCTATGACCTTGACGCGGTTTGGTATGCCCTTGAACCACTTATGACGGCGCTGACTCTATGCGCATATAATGTATTGCAACTCGGTTCCGGGGATGATGAACACGAATGGCTCGATAGGGTGGTTGATGAGCCTGAGATGGCGCGCGCCTTGCGCTATTGCCACCATACGGCCCATGCTCTTATGGGGCTGGACACGATAACGCCTGACCTCCTTGAGCAACTTCGCGGCGGATCCAGCGCGTTGCACCCTGCTATAGTCGAGGAGATGCTAATGGTCAACGCACAACAATGATCGAGATCATCATAGCCAGCGGTAATGTCGGTGAACAGACCCGTGCTACCCCTGTGCCATGACCTACGCTCTGCTCCATGGCTTGCTTGGGCAAACAGTTGTCGGCCTGAGCCAAGTCGCCCTCGATCAACCGGATGACTCCCCAGGTGGGTCAGAGATAGTGGTGCTGCGCGACACGTTGATCTTTGCTCTAGATACGGGACGTCGCTTTGAACTGCTTGTCTCACATACCGATGTCCTGTTTGAAGAGATCATCCCAGGGCCTGCCGATATGCATGCTGAAGAAAGGGGCAAGGCGGCGATGGCCCGGGAGCTTGAGGGGGACGATGAGAGCGATCCTCCAACCTGGACCTATGCCAAGGAGGTGTGGACAACAAACGGCAGCACGAAGTTCCTCGTCTTTGCCTCCTACGACTTGCTGCCTGGACAAACGTATCAGGCGCACGAGGTGAAACTTGATCATGCCGCGTGGAAGCTACCCTGGACCATCGCCAGCATCACGGAGATGTGGGGAGGCGAGGACCAGAAGCGGTTCTTCGCCGCTGCGGTCTTATGGGATCAAGATGGCCAGCCGCTACTGGCGATCTACCGCCGCACCGACGAGGTAGATCTCATGAGTATTGATACGCTACACCGTCAGATCGACCATATGACTCTCTATACAGAGACTATCCTGCATCGGCGCTACACCATATAGAGCACAAAGGACGTTGTTTGACCGTGGTTCCTGAGTGATGAGGCAACCAGGCCCACTCCCCGGATGGAAGTGGTTCGCCGGCTAGCGCGCGGGGGCCAGGCGATACACGGCCCCAGCGGCGTCGTCGGAGATCAGCAGGCTGCCATCGGCGGCCATCAGTACGCCCACGGGGCGACCCCACACAAGGCCGCTGACCCCGATAGCTGCTGGCCACCAGCCGGTGATGATGTCTTGAGGGGTCCCGGCATGGCCGCCGCTGACGGGGATATACACGACCCTGTAGCCGGTCAGTTGGCTGCGCCACGCCGAGCCGTGGTAGGCCACGAACAGGCCGCCCCGATAGCGCGCCGGCAGCAGCGTGCCCGTGGAGAACGTCAGGCCCAGTGGCGCGGAGTGGGCCTGCAGCCCCAGCGTGGGCGGCAGGGTCTGGGCACAGTAGCCCGCACTGGACGCGACGGCTGGATCAACTTGCCCGTTGCCCCAGCAGTACGGCCACCCGTAGTCGCCGCCCTGGCGGATCAGGTCTATCTCGTCGGGCGGCACGTTCTCGCCCAGTAGATCGCGGCCGTTGTCGGTGACCCATAGGCGGCCCGTGCCCGGTTGCCAGGCCAGGCCGACCGGGTTACGCAGGCCGCGCGCATAGAGCGTGCCGCCTGAACCATCCAGCCGGTAGCGCAGAATCACTGCCCGGCCCGAGGCGTCCACACACTCGTTGCATGAGGAGCCGATCGAGACGTAGAGCATCCCATCGGGTCCAACGCTGACCGTGCGGGTGACATGCCGGCCACCGGTGGGTAGGTTGGGGATGATCACCTGCTGACCCGACACGCTGGCCGTGGCCGCATTGTAGCGCCACGCGCTGACGCGGCCTTCCTCGGCCACGTAGAGCAGCCCATTATGGTAAGCCACGCCGTGTGGCACGGTCAGGCCGCTGAGCAGGGTGACCACCCGACTGGCGCGGGCGCCGCCAGCGGCGGGCAGCAGCACGCTGACCGTGCCGGCAGTCCAGCTACCCACGAAAACGGCCCCATGCGGCCCCAGGGCCATGAAGCGCGCCGAGGGGAGGCCGGTCGCGTAGACTGTCACGCGCAGGCCGGGGGCCGTGACAAGCGCATGGGCGCCGCTGCCGGGCAGCGTGATCGTGGAGACGGCGCGGATCGCCGCGCCCTGAGCCAGGCTGGCTGGGGCGGCCACGCCGGCCAACGCGAGTAGCGCGAGCAGAGTGGCCCGGCGGCCACGACTGATGGTTGGAGCATGCATTGAGGAAGCCTCCTTGGTGGCGCGTTGTGGCGCGTTGTCAGCGTGTCTGGGCGGTGATCCAGTCGAGTGTGCTGGACGCGGCGCCCGCAACGGCGGCGCGGCGCAGGTCCTGGCGGGCCGCCGCCGTTGCGTCAAGCTGCGCCTCATCCCAGGCCAGCCGCAAGAACGGCGCGCCGGGGACGGCCACGGGCATGCTCCAGCTGGCCACGCCGGCGATGGGGGCGGCTAGCCGGGCTTGGGCCCAGGTCAGATCGTGGCGATACGCCGAGCGGGGAGTCCAGCCGGCCGTGGCCAGAGCGGCAACCAGAGCGGAGTACCGCGCTGGCGGCGAGAGAACCACGAAGCGCTTGTCGTCCTCGGCCCACATTGCGGCGAAGTCGGCGTAGCTGATGGCGTGGTTGGGCCCCAGGTAGGAGTCGCTGGAGACGAACACCCCCTGTTTGTCGTCGTAGGCGGTCAGCGTGCGGTAGTGGCTGGTGTGATCGGCCAGGCTGACCCACTGGGTCACGATTACCGGGTAGCCCATGCTGAGCAGCGTCTTGAGCAGCGTGGCGCTGCCCGCCACGCCGACCACTGTGCGCAGGCCCAGCCCGCCGACATAGGCCGGCACGCCATAGGGACCCATGCCATGCGCCGTGCCGTCCACGCGCAAAGCGGCGGCAATGGCGCCCTGAGTGCGCCCGACGCCCCAGTAGGCCAGCGTCTCGGCCAGCGCGGCGGGACCACAGTTGTTCCAGGTCTGCCAGATGGTCGGCAGCATGCCCAGGCTAGCGCTCCCGGGATCGGCCTGACTGCCGCCCCTGCCGGAGTGGCCCCCGCAGGGGCCACTCCCAGCAGGAGGGACAACCCCACGGCGCAGCCACCGGCCACCCGAAGCACGCCGCACCGGTATTGTCTGTTTTTAGACAGGTTCATCATGCTGATCATCAAGAGCGCCGCACGCCGAGGGTGATCGCGCCGGTGTACCCGCCGTGGCCGCCGCGCGTCATGGTCAGCGTGGATTGGGCCCCGCCGGCCGCGTAGATGCCATCGTCGGCGTTGCGTGTATCCCGCGCGGCGGCCCGCGCCCTGTAGGGCGCCGCCAAGTAGACCCGATCGGTCAGGGTATCGGGGAAGTACAGCTGGCCGGTATGCACAATGGCGCCGCCGAGGTGGACCGTGACATGGATATGCACGGTGCGCCCGCGATACCAGCCAGGGTAGATTGTCTGAAAGGCGCAGGCGCCGCGCGCGTTAGTGCGCTGGATGCCCCGCAAGAAGGTGTCTTTGTCGGTTGGCCCGCCGGCGCCGCCGGGCGCGCCACCAGCGCTGGCGCTCTCGAAGCCGGAGTAGACGCCGGCGGCGTCGCAGTGCCACACGTCTACCGCCGCGCCCTTGAGCGGCGCGCAGGTGGTGGCGTCCACCACGCTGAGCCGCAGGGTCAGCGGCGTGCCCGACCGGCGCTCGGCGATGTTGGAGCGCACTTTTTCACCGGGGATGTAGTAAGGAGCCGTAAAAAGATAACTTCCCGTTTTGGAGAGAGAGCGCCGCTTGCACGGTGCCGTCGATACTGGGAACTTAATGCTTGACGAGCCCTAAGGACCAGTTAAAGTTTAACTTCCCGTTTTCG
>JAABUM010000715.1_pt1 | contig 55179 bp, 47 predicted proteins | sample 5559161 | NCBI WGS metagenome assembly JAABUM01 (sample SAMN10711868, study PRJNA513369) | rock metagenome | isolation source: Antarctica rocks | place: Antarctica: Victoria Land, Siegfried Peak nord
CGCTTCCCTCACCCCGGCCCTCTCCCGGAGGGAGAGGGAGAAGATCAGTTCACGGTTTCCGGCACGCGCCGCACCGGCACCGGCGCAGCCGCAGGCGGCACGCCATGCCCACCGTCCCCGCCCTTGCCGCCGAACCGGGCCTTCACCCGCTCCCGCATCGTCTGGAACACCACGTAAAGCATCGGTATCAAGAAGATGCCCACCGTGCTCGCCCCGATCATCCCGGCGAACACCGGCGTCCCCACAGCCCGCCGGCTGACCTGCGCCGCGCCGTTGGCCGTTACCAGCGGCACCAGGCCCAGGATGAACGCGATGCTCGTCATCATCACCGCCCGGAACCGCGTCTTGGCCCCTAGCCGCGCCGCCTCCTTGATGCTCTTGCCGGCCTCACGCTGCTCCTTGGCGAACTCCACGATCAGGATGCCGTTCTTGGCCGCCAGCGCGATCAGCACCACCAGCCCGATCTGTGCATATAGGTCCAGCGCCAGTTGCGTGACCTGCAAGCCCACGAACGCCGTCAGGATGCCGACGCTGACCGATAGCAGCACCGGGATCGGGATCACCCAGCTTTCGTACAGCGCCACCAGGAATAGGTAGGCGAACAGGATCGCCAGCCCGAGTATCTTGCCGGTCTGCCCGGCGGCCGTCTTCTCCTGGTACGCCGTCCCCGTCCACTCGTAGCTGTAGCCCGGCGGCAGCGTCCGGTCGCTCACCGCCTCCATCGCCGCCAGCGCCTCGCCGGACGACACGCCGGGCTTCGGCGTGCCCTGCACGGTGATGGAGCGGTAGTTGTTGTAGCGGCTGACGGTCTGCGGCCCCAGCACGATGCGCGCGTCGGCGATGGACCGCAGCGGCACCATCGTTCCCGACCTGTTGCGGACGTGGATGCGCCAGATCGCCGGTATGTCCGTCCGGTCCGCCGCCTCGCCCTGTATGTTCACCTGCCAGGTCCGCCCGAACAGGTTGAAGTCGTTGACGTAGATGCCGCCCAAGGTCGCTTGCAGCGCCGTGAACACGTCGCTGACCGAAAGCCCCAGCGCCTGCGCCTTCTCGCGGTCTATGTCGAGATAGATGGACGGCGTGGTCGGGCTGAACGTGCTGAACGCCCGCGCGATCTTCGGGGCGGCGTTGGCGCTGGCCAGCAGGCCGTTCAGCACGCTGCCCATCTCGGCGGGGTCGCGCCCCTCCAGGTTCTGCAACTGGTATTCGAAGCCGCCGCCGGTGCTGAGGCCGATGATCGGCGGCAGGTTGAACGGGAAGGCGATGGCCGAGCGTATGCCGCCCAGCCCCCCTGCCATGCGCCCGACCAGCGCCTGCACCTTGTCCGCGGCGGCCGTGCGGTCGGCGAACGGCTTGAGCCGCAGCACCATGAACGCCGCGTTGGACTGGTTGCCGCTGTCCAGCAGCGAGAAGCCGACGATGGCCAATACGTTCTGTATCTGCGGGATGCCCTTGGCGATCCCCTCGATCCGCGTCACCACCTCCCGCGTCCGGGTCACGCTGGCGCCGTCCGGCAACTGCACGGCCACGAAGAACGCGCCCTGGTCCTCGTCCGGCAGGAAGCCGGTGGGCGTACGCAGCGTCAGGCCATAGATGCCGCCGAAGCAGACCACCACCAGCAGCACCGCCAGCACGCCCACCCGCAGCAGCCTGGTGACGAGGCCGGCATAGCCGTCCCGCACCTTGTCTATGCCCCGGCCAATCCGCCCCATGATGCCGCGCCGCGGCCCGCCGTGCCGCAGGAACACTCCGCACAGCGCCGGGGACAGCGTGAGCGCGTTCACCGCCGAGATCAGCATGGCCACGCTGATCGTGACCGCGAACTGCCGGAACAAGGTGCCCGAGATGCCGGGGATGAACCCGATGGGCACGAACACCGACAGCAGCACCAGCGTGATGGCGATGATCGGCGCGGTGATCTGCTGCATCGCCTTCTTGGTCGCCTCACGGGGCGACAGGTCGGGCTCCTCCTCCAGAACGCGCTCCACGTTCTCGACCACCACGATGGCGTCGTCCACGACGATGCCGATGGCCAGCACCAGCGCCAGCAGCGACACCGTATTGGCCGAGTATCCCAGCACCAGCAGCACCGCGAAGGTGCCGATCAGGCTGACCGGCACGGCGATGATCGGGATCAGCGTCGCACGCAGGTTGCCCAGGAACAGGAACACCACGACCGCGACCAGCACGAAGGCTTCCAGCAGGGTCTTCTGCACCTCCTGGATCGTGTCGGAGACGAAGGTGCTGCTGTCATAGAAGACCTGGCTCTTCAGCCCTTCCGGGAACCGCTTGCCCAGGTCGTCCAGCGCCTCGCGGACGCGCGCCGCCGTCTGCACGGCGTTGGCGCCGGGGGCGAGGTAGACGCCCAGCGTCACCGCCGGGTTGCCGTTCAGGCGGCTCTCGCTGTCCTGCGTCGCCGACCCCAGCTCGACCCGCGCCACGTCGCGCACCCGCAGCACCGACCCGTCCGGGTTGGCGCGCACGATGATGGCGCCGAACTCCTCCGGCTGGGTCAGGCGGCCCTTGGTCTGCAGGTTGATCTGGAACTGCGTGTCGTCGCCGGTGGGCCGCGCGCCCACCCGGCCCACCGGGGCCTGCACGTTCTGCTGCTGGATCGCCTGCGTGATGTCGCTCGGCGCCAGGTTCAGCTCGATCAGCCGGTTGGTGTCGAACCAGATGCGCATGGAATAATCCAGCACCCCGAACAGGGACGCCGACCCCACGCCCTGCACCCGCGCCAGCCGGTCCAGCACGTTGATCGTCACGTAGTTGGAGATGAACAGCGGCGTCTGCTTCGCCCCTTCGCTGCTGAACGCCAGGAACTCCAGGATCGCCGACGACCGCTTCTGCACCGTGACGCCGTTGCGCTGCACCTCCTGCGGCAGGCGGCTCAGCGCGGCCTGCACCCGGTTGTTCACGTTGACGGTGTTGATGTCCGGGTTGGTGCCCAGCGCGAACGAGACGGTCAGGCCATAGCTGCCGTCGTTGGCCGAGTTGGACTTCATGTAGATCATGTTGTCGGCGCCGTTGACCTGCGCCTCCAGCGGCTGCGCGACGGTCGCCTCCACCACGGCAGCCGACGCGCCGGGATAACGGGTCGTGACCTGCACCTGCGGCGGCACGATGTCAGGGAACTGGCTGACCGGGATCACCAGCAGCGCCAGGGCGCCGGCGATGACGGTCAGGATGGCTATGACGACGGCCAGGCGCGGCCGGTCAACGAAGACGCCGGAGATCATGCGGTTAGGTCCTTGGTCCCTGGGGCGGCATGGCCGGGCCGGCGCCGGCCGGGGCGGGGTTCACGACGACGCCGGGCCGCACGCGCTGCACGCCGTCCACCACCACCGTCTCCCCCTCCTTCAACCCGGCGGAGATCACCGCCTGGTCCGGCGTGCTCTGTCCCAACTGGATGCGCCGCTGCTCCGCCTTGTTGCCTTCGCCGACCACCCAGACGTAGTTGCCCTGCTGGTCCGACAGCACGCCGGCGCGCGGGATCGCCAACTGCACCACGGGCTGCACGCCCTCCAGGATGACGGTCACGAACTCCCCGTCCGACAGCTCCCGGTCGCCGGGCTGCCCGGCCTGGGTGCCGGGGCGCACCGGGTTCGGGATGCGTCCGCGGAAGACCAGGGTGTCGGTGTTGGGCGCGACGGTCGGGTCCACATAGTCCAGCGTGCCGGGCTGCCCGTATTCCTTGCCGTTCGGCATACGCAGCTTGATCTTCACGGCGCTGAACCCGCCCTTGTCGGCGTAGCGGTCGCGCAAATCGTCCGACGCACGCACGGACACGGGGAATAGCACGTACATCGGGTCCTGGCTGACGATGCTGGCCAGGGTGCCGGTGCTGGGGCTGACGACGTTGCCCTCCGTCACCAGCGTGCGGCTGATCTTGCCGTCAATCGGCGCCTTGATCTCGGTATAGTCCAGGTTGGTCTGCGACAGGCGCAACTGCGCCTGCGCCGCGGCCAGCAGCGCGGCCTGGCTGCGCTGGGCGCTGAGCGCGTCGTCCACCCGGCTTTGCTGCCCGGCGGGTCCGCTCAGCAGCGACTGGGCGCGGTTCAGGTTCAGGCTGTTGTTCTGCAATACGGCGTTGGCCTGCGCGACCTGCGCCGCCTGCGCCGCCACCTGCGCCTCGAACGGCGCGCGCTCCAGCCGGTAAAGCAGGTCCCCGGCGCGCACCTCGCCGCCCTCCTGGAAGCGGCGCTCCTGCACGAAGGCGGTCACGCGCGCCACCAGGTCCACCCGGTTCACCGCCTGGACGCGGCCGACGAACTCGCTGGTTTCCACCACCGGGCGGCGCTGCGCCTGCACGACGCCGACGGCCGGCGGACCCTGCGGACCCGGCTGCGCCAGGGCAGGGGCGACCAGAGCTTGGGCAACGAGGGCGGGCGCGGCCAAGGCGGCGAGGGTGAGCGCCAGCGCGGGCAGGCAGGGATGCGGCATGGTTGTCACAATCGTGGTTCTATCCGGCGGTCATACGCCAGATAGGCTGGATGCAGTGCAGCACAACCGCGCGAGGGTTGCACGCCTTCTCGTCCCGCCGCACCCTGGCCCGAACGGAGGGCGTGCCATGGCGGAGTGGGTGACGGTGTGCGAGGTCGGGCCGCGCGACGGCCTGCAGATGTCGCGGTCGCGCATGGCGACCGCGGCCAAGGTGCGCTGGATCGAGGCCCTGGCGGCGGCGGGCCTGCCGGAGATCGAGGTCGGCAGCTTCGTGCCGCCGCGGCTGATCCCGCAGATGGCCGACACCGCGGAGGTCGTGCAGGCCACCCGGTCGCTGCCCTGCGTCATCGTGGCGCTGGCGCCCAACCTGCGCGGCGCCCAGGCCGCGGCGGCTGCGGGCGCCCGGCGCGTCAGCATCCCCGTCAGCGTCAGCGAGGGCCACAGCCGCGCCAACACCAACCGCGGCACGATGGACCAGGTCGCCGAGGTGCGCCGGGTCGTGGCCTGGGCAAGGGCGGAGGCGCCGGGCCTGGAGATCGAGGCTGCGTGCAGCACCGCGTTCGGCTGCTCGATAGACGGCGTTGTGCCGGAGGCGGCGGTGGTCCGCGTTGCGGCGGCGCTGGCCGAGGCCGGGGTGGACAGCCTGGCCCTGGCAGACACGGTGGGATACGCGCACCCCGCCCAGATACGCTCCGTCGTGCGCGCCGTGCGCGCCGAGGTCGGCGCCACGATGGACGGGCTGCACCTGCACGACACGATGGGCCTGGGCCTGGCCAACGCGCTGGCCGGGCTGGAGGAGGGGGTGCGGAACTTCGACGCCTCCTTGGCCGGGCTGGGCGGCTGCCCCTTCGCCCCCGGCGCCAGCGGCAACGTCGTGACCGAGGACCTGGTGTTCATGCTGGAAAGCATGGGCTTCCGAACCGGCGTCAACCTCGGCCTGCTGGTGGCGGCCCGCATCCTGCTGCACGAGGGGCTGCCGGACGAGGCGCTGCACGGCGCCTTGGCCCGCGCCGGGCTGCCGCGCACCTTCGTCGCCGCCGGCCGGGCCGCCGCCTGATGCAGACCCCCTTGGCCGGCCTGCGTGTCATCGAGTTCACCCACATGGTCATGGGTCCGGCCTGCGGCCTGGCGCTGGCCGACCTCGGCGCCGATGTCATCAAAGTCGAGCCGGCGGCGGAGGGCGGCAAGCCCGCCGGGGACAACACCCGGCGGCTGCGCCATGCCGGCGCCGGCTTCTTCGCTATGCTGAACCGCAACAAGCGCAGCCTGGCGGTGGACCTGAAATCGGCTGACGGCCTGGCCCTGGTCCGGCGCCTGCTGCGCGACGCCGACGTGCTGGTGGAGAACTTCCGCCCCGGCGCCCTGGACAAGCTGGGCCTGTCCTACAAAGCATTGAAGGCCGACAACCCGCGGCTGATCTACGCGAGCTGCAAGGGCTTCCTGCCCGGCCCCTACGCCCACCGCACCGCATTGGACGAGGTGGTGCAGATGATGGGCGGCCTGGCCTACATGACGGGCCTGCCGGGCAAGCCGATGCGCGCGGGGTCGTCGGTCAACGACCTGATGGGCGGCACCTTCGCCGCGTTGGGCGTGCTGGCGGCGGTCGAGGAGCGGCACCGGACCGGCCTGGGCAAGCACGTCCAGGCCGGGCTGTTCGAGAACACGGCGTTCCTGGTGGCGCAGCACATGGCGCAGGCGCGCATCATGGGCCAGGCGCCGCCGCCGATGGGCATCCGCCAGCCAGCTTGGGCGGTATACGACATCTTCGACACCGCCGACGGCGCGCAGGTGTTCGTGGGCGTCGTGACCGACACGCAATGGCAGGTGATGTGCGCCGCCTTCGGCCTGCCGGAGCTTGCGTCGGACCCGCGGCTGGCGGCGCAGACGGATCGCGTCGCCGCCCGGGGCTGGACGCTGCCGCTGATCGCCGCCGCCTTCGCCGCCTACGACAAGACCGCGCTGATGGCGCGGTGCGAGGCATTGGGGTTGCCCTACGCCCCGATTGCCGCGCCGGTGGACCTGTTCGACGACCCGCACCTCCTTGGGTCCGGCGGTCTGGTGCCGGTGACGCTGCCGGACGGGCAGGTGCTGCCGTTGCCGGCGCTGCCGCTGTCGCTGGACGGGGAGCGCCTGCCGCTGCGCCGCGACCTGCCGGCCGCCGGCCAGCACAACGGCGAAATCATGGCGGAAGTGGGGTGGGGCGATGGCAGGGGTTCAGATTAACCTCAGGTGAACCATATCCCTTCGCATCGAGGGACGTGGGTGGCTTGATGGCGAGGGACGACATGCTGGCGCCGATCCGGGAGCGCGCCTACCAGTTGTGGGAGCAGGCGGGACGGCCGGAGGGCGGCGACGTAGAGTTCTGGGAGCGTGCGCGGGCGCAGATCGAGCGCGAGCAGGCCGAGCGTGAGCAGGCCGGACTGGTCCAGGCCGCGGCGGACCGGAGTTCCTGACGCAGCCCGGCCCAGCGTCCCGGCTAGGCTTATGCCAACCGCTGAACGTTTAACCTGCACCCGGCAGTGGGCGGTGTAGGGCGGATTAGCGCAGCGCCATCCGCCGCAGGGCAGTGCCGGTCGTTGGCGGGGGGCGCTGACGCTTCCCCGCCCTACATATGCGGCCCGTCGCAATAGGTCGGAACCTACGGCGGTTGGCGTCAGCCAACAGCCTTTGGTGACAATGCGCCGGCACAAGGGCCAGGGCCGATGACCACCGGCTTCAGTGCAGCTTGATCCCCGGCTCCGGGCTTTGCGACGAGTAGCGTGCCACCAGCCGCCACAGCACCGCCGTGCCGCCGTGCAGCGCCGTCTGGTGCATCTTATAGAGCGAACGATACACCATCCGGGCAAAATAGCCCTCGATGAACAGGCTGCGCCCGGCAACGAAGCCCATCAGGCTGCCCACCGTGCTGTAGCGCCCCAGTGACACCAGCGACCCGAAATCGCGATACACGAACGGCTGCGCCGGCAGCCCCTTCAAGCGCCGCCGCAGGGTGGCGATCATGTGCGACGCCTGCTGGTGCGCCGCCTGGGCGCGCGGCGGGATCGTGCCGCCGGTGCTGCCGAGCGGGCAGGCCGCGCAGTCGCCGATGGCGAACACGTCGGGGTCGGACGTTTGCAGGTCCGGCGTCACGACGAGCTGGTTGATCCGGTTGGTCTCCAGCCCGCCGATGCCGCGCAGCACCTCCGGCGCCTTCACCCCCGCCGACCACACGACCAGCTCCGCCGGGACCACCTCCCCATCGGACAGCACCACGCCGTCCGCCCGCACCTCCGCCACGCGGGCGCCGCTGCGGACGACGACGCCGATCTTCGCCAGCAATCCCTCCGTGGCGGCGCTGATGCGCTCGGGCAGGGCAGGGAGGATGCGCGGCGCGGCCTCGATCAGCACGATCCGCACGTCGCGCGCCGGGTCAATGCGGTCCATCCCGTATGCGACGACGGCGCGTACGGTGCGGTGCAGCTCCGCCGCAAGCTCGGTGCCCGTCGCTCCGGCACCGATGATCGCGACGTGCAACTGCCCCGGCCGCACCGGCCCGTCCTGCGTGTTGGCGCGCAGGCAGGCGTTGACCAGCCGCCGGTTGAAGCGGCTGGCCTGGTCCGGCGTCTCCAGCGGCACCGCGAACTCGGCCGCGCCGGGCGTGCCGAAGTCGTTGGTGACGCTGCCGATGGCAATGACCAGCGTGTCGTAGCCGAGCGTGGTGGCCGGGGTGATCTCCCGCCCCTCGTCATCGCAGGTGGCGGCCAGGCTGATGCGCTTGGCCGCACGGTCCAGCCCGGTCAATTCGCCGTAGCGGTAGGTGAAATGATGCCAGTGCGCCTGCGCCAGGAAGTTCAGCTCGTGCTGCGAACGGTCCAGGCTGCCGGCCGCAACCGAGTGTAGCAGCGGCTTCCACAGATGCGTGCGCGCCCGCTCGACCAAGGTGATCTGCGCCTGCCCGCGCTTGCCGAGCGTGTTGCCCAGCTTGGTAACCAACTGCAACCCGGCAGCCCCGCCGCCAACGACAACGATATGATGCATAAGAAAATCCTGATCCTGCTTCTGCTCCTTCTCCCTCCGGGAGAGGGCCGGGGTGAGGGAAGCCGCAGGGACCGCCGCTCTAAGTTCTAGCACGAATGGCCCATCCGCGGCTGACAGTGGCTCTGTGTGGCTTCCCTCACCCCAATCCTCTCCCGGAGGGAGAGGGAGCAGAGGCAGGCATCCCCGCCAGCGTGCGCCAGTCGGCCTCGGTCATCGTCGCCACGCCAAGCTCCATCGCCTTCTTCGCCTTCGACCCGGCATCGGCGCCCAGCACCAGCAGGTCCGTCCACTTCGACACGCTGTCCGTCACCCGAGCGCCCAGCGCCTCCGCCCGCGCCTTGGCCTCGGTCCGGCTCATGGTTTCCAGCGTCCCGGTGAACACCAGGTTCTTACCGGCCAGCGCGCCATCAGCCGTCGCCGGCCGCACGGCATCCCCAACGGTCAGCTCCGCCGCAAGTTCGTCCAGCACGGCGACGTTGCGCGGCTCGGTGAAGAAACCGGCCAGCTCCTCCGCCAAAGCCGGCCCGACGCCGATGATGCTGCCCAGCGCCTGCCGTTCCTCGCTGCCCACCACGGTCGCCTCCAGCATCCGCGAGCGCCACTCCCGGAACCCCGTGTAGTGCCGCGCCAGCAGCCGGGCGTTGGTCTCCCCGACCCGGCGTATCCCCAGGCTGTAGATCAGCCGGTCCAGCCCGATGGTCCGCCGCGCCTCGATGGAGCGCATCAGGTTCTCGACCGACTTCGCCTTCCATCCCTCCCGTAGCAGCAGCTCGTCGCGATACGCCTTCAGGTGGAAGATGCTGGCCGGCCCCGTCAGCCAGCCGAGTTCAAAAAACTCCTGGATCGTCTTCTCGCCCAGCCCCTCGATATCGAAGGCCAGGCGGCTGACGAAATGTATCAGCCGCTCGACCGCCTGCGCCGGGCAAGCCAGCCCGCCGGTGCAGCGGCGCACGACCTCCCCGGCGGCACGCGCCGCCAGGCTGCCGCAGGCCGGGCACGTCCTCGGCGGCGCCCAGGGCAGCGCGTCCGCCGGCCGGCGGTCCAGCACCACTTCCACGATCTGCGGTATCACGTCTCCGGCGCGTTGCAGCACCACGGTGTCGCCCACGCGCACGTCCTTGCGGGCGATCTCGTCCTCGTTGTGCAGCGTGGCGCGCGTGACCAGCACCCCGCCGACGTTCACCGCCGCGAGCCAGGCCACCGGCGTCAGCGCCCCGGTGCGGCCGACCTGGATGCCGATGTTCTCCAGGGTCGTCACCGCCCGCTCCGCCGGGAACTTCCAGGCGATGGCCCAGCGCGGGGCGCGTCCGACGAACCCCAGGCGCCGCTGCCAGCCCAGGTCGTCAATCTTGTAAACCACCCCGTCAATGTCATAGCCCAGCCCGGCGCGGGCCAGCGACATCTCGGCCTGGAACGCCTCCGCCCCCGCGTTGCCAACCCCCGCGTCGTCTGCCCCCGCGTCGTTCACTCTCGCGTTGTCCGTCGCCGCGGTGTCCACCCCCCTGCCGTCCACAACCGTGCCGTCCACCACCGCGCGGGACAGCGGGTTGACCTGGAAGCCCCAGCCGCGCAGCCGGTCCAGGTAGCCGCCATGGGTGTCCGCCACCCCCTCGCTCGCATCGCCCTGGGCATAGGCGAACAGCGACAGCGGGCGCGTCGCAGTGATGGCCGGATCAAGCTGCCGCAGCGACCCGGCGGCAGCGTTGCGCGGATTGGCGAACACCTTGGCCCCCGCCGCCGCCTGTGCGGCATTGAGCGCCAGGAAGTCCGCCTTGGACATGAACACCTCGCCGCGCACCTCGATCAGCGCGGGCGCCGGGCCACGCAGCACCTGCGGCACGGACGCGATGGTGCGGAGGTTGGCCGTCACGTCCTCTCCCTCCGCGCCGTCGCCGCGCGTCGCGCCGCGTACCAGGCGGCCATGCTCGTACAACAGGCTGATGGACAGCCCGTCTATCTTGGGTTCGGCGATGAAGCCGAGCGGGGCGTCCGCGGCCAGGTTTAGGAACCGGCGTGCGCGGGCGCAGAACTCGGTGAAGTCCTCCGGGCCAAAGGCGTTGTCCAGCGATAGCATCGGCACGCGATGCCGCACCTTGGCGAACCCCGCAGCCGGCGCCGCACCGACCCGCCGGCTGGGGCCGTCCGGCCGCACCAAGTCCGGAAACTCCGCCTCCAGAGCGGCATTGCTGGCGCGCAGGACATCATATTCCGCGTCGGTCGCGGTGGGGTCGTCCAGTTCGTGATAGGCGCGGTCGAGCCGGGCAATCTCCCCGGCCAGCCGCGCCAGTTCCGCCGCGGCCTCCTCGCGCGTCACGCCGCGCCCAGCAGGCTGTCGGCAGCGGCGCGGGCGGCCTCCGTCACGGTCTCTCCCGCCAGCATCCGCGCGATCTCCTCCCGCCGCGCCGGCAGGTCAAGCGGCAGCACCATCGTCTCGGCGCGTCCGCTGCGGGCCTGCTTGGCCACGCGCATGTGCGCGCCGCCACGGGCCGCCACCTGCGGGCTGTGCGTCACCACCAGCACCTGCACCCGGTCCGCCACGCGCGCCAGCCGGTCGCCCACGGCCGCGGCCGTGGCGCCGCCGACGCCGCTGTCCACCTCGTCGAACACCAGCGTCGGCACCGACCCCCCGCTGACCAGCACCACCTTCAACGCCAGCATCAGCCGCGACAGCTCCCCGCCCGAGGCGATCTTGTCCAGTGCGCCCGGCTCCTGCCCGGGGTTGGTGGCGATCAGGAAGCGCACGCTGTCCGCCCCGGTGGCGTTCCACCGCGCCTCGTCCAGCGCCTGCACCTCCACGACGAAGCGCGCCTTGTCCAGCCGCAGCGGCGGCAGCTCGGACGTGACAGCCTCCTGCAAGCGGCCCGCGGTGGCGTGCCGGGCGGTGCTGAGCGCCGCGGCGGCCTCGGCGAACAGCCGCCGCGCGGCCCCGGCCGCAGCTTCCAGGCTGGCGATCTCCGCCGTTCCGGTGTCCAGCGCCGCCAGCCGGCCGCGCAGCCGCGCCAGGAACGCCGGCAGTTCCGACACCGCAGTCTGATGCTTGCGGGCCGCGGCGCGCAGGCTGAACAGCCGCTCCTCCGCCGCTTCCAGCAGGCGCGGGTCGGTGTCCGCCTCGTTGGCCAGCCGGCTCAGCAGCGTCTCGGCCTCCGCCAACGCCTCCTCTGCCCGCTCCAATGCCGCCATTGCAGGCTGTGCCGGGTTCTCGGCGTCGGGCTGTTGCGGGCTGACCAGCTTCTGCAACGCGCGGGATGCGCCGCGCAGGCTGCTGGCCGGACCGGAGTTGCGCCGGTCGCGCGGCGCGATCTCGGCCAGCGCCGCGGCAATCGCCTCCGCCCGCCGCTCGCCGCCCTGTAGGCGCTGGCGTTCCGCCGCAAGCTCGTTCTCCTCTCCCTCCATCGGGGACAGCGTGGTCAATTCGTCCACGGCATGGCGCAGCCAGTCCTCCTCCCGCTGCGCCTCCGCGATGGCGGTGCGTGCGGCCTCCAGGGCGGCGGCGGCGTCGCGCCACGCCCGCCAGGTCGTGCCTACCGCGGCGCGAACCCGCGGCGGCACGCCATAGGCGTCCAGCAGCCGCGCATGAACCGCCGGGTCCGCCAGGCCCATCTGGTCGCCCTGGCCCTGCACCTCCACCAGCAGCGCCCCGGCCCGGCGCAGCAGCGCCACGCCTACCGGCTGGTCGTTGATGGTGGCGCGCGACCGGCCATCCCGCGACACCACGCGGCGGACCACCAGTTCGTCCTCCATGACGACGCCCTGCTCCGCCAGCAGGTCCAGCGCGGGATGCCCCGGCGGCGGCAGGAAGCAGGCGGTGACGCTCGCCTGCTCGGCGCCCGCGCGCACCAGGCCGCTATCCGCCCGCGCGCCCAGCGCCAGGCCCAGGCTGTCCAGCAGGATGCTCTTGCCGGCCCCGGTCTCGCCCGTCAGCACGGTCAGCCCGGCGTCGAAGTGCAGGTCCAGCCGCTCGATCAGGACGACATCGCGTATCGAGAGCGCGGTCAGCACGATGGAACCGCCAGCACGGGAGGCTAGAACAGGCTGCCGAACGTCCGCGACAGGAACCCAGGGCTGCCGGTTGCCGCCGTGCCGGTCGCAGCCTGCGGCGCGATGCCGTTATCGGCCAGGGTCGAGTAGCTGTCCTGGTACCACGGGCTGCCGGGATAGTTGTGTCCCAGCACGGCCGCAGTCTGCTTCGCCTGGTCGCTCAGGCCGAGCACCAAGTAGATCTCCGTCAGGCGGTGCAGCGCCTCCGGCGTGTGGTTCGTGGTCTGGTAGTCGTCCACCACGCGCTGGAACCGGCCGATGGCGGCGGTATAGAGCCGCTGCCCCTGGTAGAACCGCCCGACCTCCATCTCCTTGCCGGCCAGGTGGTCCCGGCACAGGTCAATCTTCAACCGGCTGTCGCGTGCATAGGCGCTTTCGGGGAAGCGATTGACCACTTCCTGCAACGCGGCCATCGCCTGCTGCGTGCCGCGCTGGTCCCGCTGTATGTCCGCGATCTGCTCGTAAAAGCACAGGCCGCGCAGGTAGTAGGCATAGGACACGTTGGCATTGGTCGGGTGCAACTGGATGTAGCGGTCCAGGGCGCCGGTCGCCTCGGTGTAGTGGTTCTGCAGATACTCGGCGTAGCCGTGCATCAACTGCGCGTTCACCACCCAAGACGAGTAGGGATAGTTCTGCTCGACCGCGTCGAACTGCGTGACGGCGGTAGCGTAGCGCTTCTGGTTCAGTGCGTCCACGCCGTTGTTGTAGAGTTCCTCGACCGACTTGGCCCCGGGGTCAACCTTGGCCCGCAGGTCCTCGGACTTGCCGGTCCAGGGGGCGATGGAGCTGAGCGTCTCGCATCCTGGCAGGGCCGCGACGGCCAGGAGGCCAGGCACAAGGCGGAGGGCGGCGCGTCGGGTGCGGGATGGCGTCATGATGCCGAGCTTATAGCACGCCGCACGGGCAAGCGAAGTGCCGCGTGCAGGGGAGGAGCCTACGCAGCCGCACGGCTCCAGGTCGCCACGCCTGCCGCCGGGACCTCCCGCCAGTTGGCCTCATCGGCAAACAGGGCGCGCAGCACCTGGTTGTTCAGCGCGTGGCCCGAGCGGTGGCCGATGAAGCGGCCCTGCAGCCTCGCCCCGGCCAGGGCAAGGTCGCCCACGGCATCGAGCATCTTGTGGCGGACGAACTCGTCCGGGCGGCGCAGGCCCGCAGGGTTGAGCACCCGGGCGCCGTCCACCACGACGGCGTTGTCCAGGCTGCCGCCCAAGGCCAGCCCGGCCGCGCGCAGCCCGGCGACCTCATGCGCCTGCACGAACGTGCGGGCATCGGCCAGGCTGGTGCGGAACCTGTATTCATCCAGCGAAAGCGACAGGGCCTGCCGCCCGATGGCCGGAGCGTCGAAATCAATGGACAGCGCCAGGTCCAAGCCGGGACCCGCACCGGGACGCAGCTCGGCGAAGGACCTGTCATCTCCCACGCGAACCGTCCGCAGCACCTGCACCACGAGGGCCGGCACGCCCAGCGGCGCCACCCCGGCACAATCCAGCAGAAACAGCCACGGCGCGGCAGAGCCATCCAGCACCGGCACCTCCGGCCCGTCCAGCTCGACCACCAGGTTGTCCACGCCGCAGGCGGCGAGCGCCGCCATCAGGTGCTCGACCGTGCCGACGCGCGCCTCCAGCTGCTCCGGGCAGGCGAGCATGGTGCAGAGCCGGGTATCGGCCACCCGGTCGAACCGCGCGGGGATGATGACGCCGAGGTCGGTGCGGTGGAACGCTATGCCGGCACCTGCCGATGCCGGGCGCAACGTTACCTGAACCCGCCGCCCGCTGTGCAGGCCGACACCTGTGCAGCAGATCGCCGAGCGCAGCGTCCGCTGGACCGGCGCGTCCAGCATAGACTGGAACAGCGAGCCCGTGGGCGCCGGGATGTCGTGCAGTCCGTCCATGGTGACGCTCCTTGGTCCGCAACGCCCGGGAATCACGGGCAGCCACTTGCAAGGCCAGATAACGCAGGGAACGCGGGCAGGGCCAAGTCAATCAATGTTTCACGTTGTTGCGTTGCAACCAATTGAAACCACTAAGTATTTCACAACCGCCGCAACGCGGCAGGGCGCCCCGTGCCGCGATGCACGCGGCGCCCCTCCGAATCCGTCAGGTGTTCAGGACTGCTGGCGGCGCAGGAAGGCCGGGATGTCCAACGCCTCGTCCGCCTGGTCGGCGCGCGGAGCGGCGGGCGGCGTGGCCTGCTGGCCGGGGAAGGACGGGTCCGCCCGCTGCGGCTCGGTCGGCTCCGGGGCAGCCGGGCGCGTCTTGCGCATGGCGCCGGTCATGATGCCGAACAGGCTGCGTCCGGTGGGCGCGGCCGGGGCTGGAGCGGCCTGGGCCAGTGCGGGCGCAGCCTCCGCCGGACGCGCCTCGGCGAACAGCGAGCTGTGGCGCACGCCCGACGCAGGGCGCTGCGCCGCAGGCGGCGTCGCGTAGGTCCTGGGTAGGCCCTGCGGCGCGACCTGCGCGGCCTGGGCCTGCTCTGCCGCCGCGGACTCCGGCGGAACCGGCCGCGGCGTCAGCAGCGTGGCCGAAACGGCAGGGACGGGCGGGTTGGTCGGGCCGGTCTGGGCCGGGCTGCCGAACGGCGCGGTGCTGATCTCATGCGTCATGCCGGCGCCGCCGACCGCGACCAGGCGCGGCTTCTGCCCCTCGGACAGCCCCATGTCTATGCCGGTCGCCACCACCGACACCCGGATGCGCCCGTTCATGTTGTCGTCAATCGCCGAACCGAAGATGATGTTGGCGTCCTCCGCCACCTCCTCGCGGATGCGGTTCGCGGCCTGGTCCACCTCGAACAGGGTCATGTCGTCGCCGCCGGTGATGTTGATCAGCAGCCCGCGCGCGCCGGACATGCTGGTGTCCTCCAGCAGCGGGTTGTTGATCGCCGCCTCGGCGGCCCGCACCGCGCGGTTCTCGCCGTCGGCCTCGCCGGTGCCCATCATGGCCTTGCCCATCTCCGCCATCACCGTGCGTATGTCGGCAAAGTCCAGGTTGATGAGGCCCGGCGCCACCATCAGGTCCGTCACCCCGCGCACGCCCATGTAGAGCACGTTGTCCGCCATCTTGAAGGCGTTCTTCCAGCTCGTGTTCTCGTTAGCAAGCCGGAACAGGTTCTGGTTCGGGATCACGATCAGCGTGTCCACGTACTGCTGCAGCTCGGCGATCCCCGCGTCGGCCGCCTTGGTGCGGCGCTGGCCCTCGAAGGTGAACGGCTTGGTCACGACGCCGACCGTCAGCACGCCGCGCTCCCGCGCCATGCGCGCGATGACCGGCGCCGCGCCGGTGCCGGTGCCGCCGCCCATCCCCGCCGTGATGAACACCATGTGGGTGCCGTCCAGGTGGCGCATCAGCTCGTCCGCGGCCTCCTCCGCGGCGGCGCGGCCGATCTCGGGCTTTGCCCCGGCGCCCAGGCCCTGCGTCAGGTGCGGGCCAAGCTGCACCCGCCGCTCCGCCCGGCTGTGCTGCAACTGCTGCGCGTCCGTGTTGGCGACGATGAACTCCACGCCTTGCAGGTCGAGCGCGATCATGTTGTCCACGGCATTGGTGCCGCCCCCGCCGACGCCGATCACCGTGATGCGCGGCGTGAAATCGGTATGGTTCTGCACGGGAACGGTCAGGTTCAGGGTCATTTTGCGGGCCTCCATATGTTCTAATACGTACATTGTTGGGCGGGCGATACGGCTTCCAGGGATCGGTCCGCGTCAGACACGATCCCGCAGGAAGTTCACGAAGCGGCGCAGCCTGCTAGCGGGCCGGTCATCGGTCAGGTCCATGTCGGCCAGGCGGCGGCCGGCGCCGGTGGCCCAGGTCAGCAGCCCGGCGGCGGTGGCGAACGCCGGGCCGCTGGCGCGGTCGGGCAGGCCGCGCAGCCCGCTCGGCCGGCCAAGCCGCACCTGCCGGTCCAGGATGCGCCCTGCCATCTCCCGCGCCCCGGCGAGCTGGCTGGCCCCCCCGGTCAGCACGACGCGGGTGCCCGCCTCCAGCACCAGCCCGGCGCTGTCCAAGCGGTCCCGCACCAGCTCGAATGTCTCCTCCAGCCGGGGCTTGATGATGCTGACCAGGCGGCTGCGCGGCAGGCGCTGCAAGTCGTGGTCCTCCTCGCCGACCATGGACGCCGACAGGATTTCCCGCTCGTCGTCCGGGCTGCCCTCCGCGTTGCCATAGACGGTCTTCAGCCGCTCGGCCTCGGCGACCGGGGTGGACAGCAGGCGGGCCACGTCGTTGGTGACGTGGCTGCCGCCCACCGGGAGCTGCGCGGTGTGCAGCAACTGCCCCTCGCTGAACACCGCGATGTCCGTCGCGCCGCCGCCCATGTCTATGCAGGTGGCGCCCAACTGCCGCTCGTCCTCGACCAGGGTGGACAGGCCGGACGCCAAGGGCGCGCTGACCAGCTCGGCCAGGTCCAGCTCGCAGCGCTCCAGCGTCAGTTGCAGGTTGCGGAGCGCCGTGGTGCCGGCGTCCACCACGTGCAGCCGGGCTTGGAGTATCTCGCAATGTAGCCCGCGCGGGTCGGCGACCCCCGGGGTGTCGTCCACCGCGAACGACAGCGGCAACGCGTGTATGGTGTCCCGCCCGTCGCACAGCGCGCGACCGCGGCCCTCCTGCACGACGCGGCGCACGTCCGCCTCGGTCACGGCGCGGCTGCCGATGGGCCATTGCAGGTTGAACAGCCGGCTTTCCGGATGGCCGCAGGTCAGGTTGACGATGACGGCGCGCAGGCGGTGGTCGGCCATCTTCTCCGCGTCGCCCACCGCGGCGCGTATGCACGCCTCCGCCGCTTCGAGGTCGGTGACGCTCCCGGCGCGCACGCCGCGGGACTGCGTGTGCCCCACCCCCAGCACCCGTATCTGCCCGTCGCCGTCCACCCGGCCGATCAGGCACACGACCTTGCTGCTGCCGATGTCCAGCACGCCGAACGGGCCGGTCCGCAACGGGCGCGTGCGGGCCGGCGGGTCGGGCGGCATCCCCGGCGGCAGCTTGGGCGCCAGCGCCGGGCGCCGCGTCATGTCGTTCATGCCAGCCCTCCCGCGTTCATCGCCAGTCTGTTTATCGCCGGTCTGTTCATGCCGGGTCTCACGTCGGCCGCCGCGGGCCGGACGGGACGGGTCCGTGCGGCTCCGGCAACGGGCGCACCACCAGCCGGTCCGGCAGCCGCAGGTCCAGCATCTGCAACGGCCGGTCCAGCAGCGACTGCGCCGCGTGCAGCTCCATCAGCTTGGCCATTGCTATGGCCTCCTGGCCCTCGGGCAGCAGCACGTCGGCGCCGTTGTTCAGCCGCAGGTTCCAGCGCCGCTCGCCCACCCGGACGACGGCCACCACGCGGGACCGCAGGCCCGGCTGCGCCGCCAGCATGTCCAGCAGCGCCGCCGCGTTCTCCGGCGCCCCGGCCCCGACCACCAGCGGCAGCACGGTGAACGCCGCGGCGTCCTTGATCGGGTCCTGGTCCGAAACGACCTGGCCCGCGCGGTCGATCAGCACGAACCTGCCGGCGTTCTGCCACACGGCGAACGGCCGGCGCTCCGTCAGTTGCACGACGATGGTGCCGGGCAGGCGGCGCTCGACGGTGGCGTGCTGCACCCAGGTCAGCGCCTCGATCCGGGCGCGGGCAGCGTCCAGCGAGAAGCCCAGCAGCTTGTCGCCGGGCGACACGCCGAGGGCCGCGCGCAACTGCGCCTCGGGCGTGCTGGTGCGGCCCTCGATCACCACGCGGTCCACCCGCAGGCTGGCGGCGGCGGCGATGCGCTCCCGCAGGCCCGCGATGGCCGGGCCGGGCTGGGCGCCGCGCGCCATGACCGCGACGGCGCCTATGGTCAGCAGGATGGCCAGCACCGTGGCAGCGGGACGCAGCAGGCGGCGGCGGCGGCGGAGCAACTGCCACCGGGTCGGCCTGCCGCTGCGCGGACGCTCCGGGCGGACGCGGGCACGCTCGTCCAGCGGGCGCGGCGGCTTGGCCGGGGTGCGCCCCGCAGGTGCGGCGCTGAGCGGCGGGCGGCCATCGGACCGGCCCGGGATGGCAGGGTCTATGCGCGGCATGCGTCCTCCACCATCCAGGCGCACAGGTCCGGGAAGCCGATGCCGACATAGGCCGCCTGTTCCGGCAGCAGGCTGGTGGGGGTCAGGCCGGGCTGGGTATTGACCTCCAGCAGCACCAGCCGGCCCGGCTCGCCCGCGGTGTCGTCATACCGCAGGTCGGCCCGCGTCGCGCCGCGGCAGCCCAGGGCGCGATGCGCGTCCAGCGCCACCCGCATCGCCATCTCATACGCTTCGGGATGAACGGCGGCCGGTATCTGGTGGCGGGACGCGCCGGCGGAGTACTTGCTCTCGTAATCATAGAAGCCGGCGCTGGCGTGTATCTCCGTCACCGCCAGCGCCTGGTCGCCCAGGATGCCGACCGTCAGCTCGCGGCCCGGCACGAACTCCTCCACCATCGCGCTGCGGCCGAACCGCCAGGCGCGTGCGACGGCCGCCCTGCGGTTGTCGCCCTCGCGCAGGATTTCCACCCCGACCGACGATCCCTCGTTCACCGGCTTCACGACGTAGGGCAGCGGGATCGGGTCCGCCGCCTCCAGCTCCGCCACGTCCACCATACGCCCGCGCGCCACCGGCAGCCCGGCGGCGGCGAACACCGCCTTGGCCGCCTCCTTGTCCATCGCCACCGCCGACGCCCGCACGCCGGAGTGGGTGTAGGGAATGCGGAGCCAGTCCAGCACGCCCTGTATGGCCCCGTCCTCGCCGAAGCGCCCGTGCAGCGCGTTGAACACCACGTCCGGCGGCGGCGTCAGCGCGGCGATGACGGCGCCCAGGTCCCGCCCGACGAGGATCGGCACCACCTCGAAGCCGGCGTCCTGCAAGGCGGCGATCACCTGCTGCCCGCTCGACAGGCTGACCTCCCGTTCCGCCGAGATGCCGCCATACAGGACCGCGACGCGCTTCATGCTTGCCTCCACTCTATGCCAGGCCGGTCCATGCCAGGCTGGGCGATACCAGGCTGGGCGATACCAGGCTGGTCCATGCCAAGCTGGGCGATGCCGCGCCGCGCCGCGCCGGGCCAGGCCGGAATGCCGATTCGCTTGATCTCCCATTCGAGCATGACGCCGGACATGGCGTGAACCCTGCGGCGCAACTCTTCGCCCAAGCCCTCCAGGTCCGCAGCCGTCGCGTCCCCGGTGTTGAGCAGGAAGTTGCAGTGCTTCTCGCTGCACTGCGCGCCGCCGCGCGCCAGGCCGCGGCCCCCGGCGGCCTGGATCAGCTCCCAAGCCTTCGTGCCGCCCATGGACGCATCCGGGTTGCGGAAGGTGGAGCCGCCGGTGCGGGCGCGCACCGGCTGCGTCGCCTCCCGGCTGGCGCGTATGCGGGCCATCTCGGCGGCGATGGAGGCGGTGTCGCCGGGCTGGGCGCGGAAGCGGGCGCGCGTCACGACCGCGCCGGGCGGCAGGCTGGCATGGCGGTAGGCGAACGCCAGGGCGGCGGCCGGCAGCCGGACCTGCCCGCCGGACCGCGTGACGAACTCCGCCCAATCCAGGCACGAGGCCACGTCCCCGCCATAGGCGCCGGCATTCATGGCGACGGCGCCGCCGATGCTGCCAGGGATGCCCGACAGGAACTCCAGGCCCCGCAGCCCGGCCTGCGCCGCGTGCTCGGCCACCGTGGCGTCCAGCGCCGCCGCGCCGGCAACGACGCCATCGGCCTCGACCTTGATCTCGTTGAAGCCGCGGGCCAGGCGCAGCACCACGCCGGGGATGCCGCCGTCGCGTACGATGACGTTGCTCGCCGCGCCCAGCGCCTGCACCGGCACGTCCAGCGGCAAGGCTGCCAGGAACCCGGCCAGGTCAGCCGGACCGGCCGGCCGCACCAGCGCCTCAGCCGCGCCGCCGACGCGGAACCAGGTTGCCGGCGCCAGCGGCGCATCCGCCTGCACCCGGCCCTGCAACGGCGGCAGGCCGTCCACCAGATGCGGCACGGCCAGGACCGCGCTCATCCCGCGCGCCTGGTGCTGCCGGCCTGCAGCGCAGCCAGCTCGCCGGGCAGCGCGCCCGCCCAGGCGGTGATGGTGCCGGCGCCGAGGCAGATCACGAAGTCCCCCGGCCGGGCGATGGCATGGACCATCTCGCCCAGGTGCTCCGGGCCGGGCAGCGGCACCACGCTGCGATGGCCGCGGGCGCGCAGCCCATCTACCAAGGCGTCGCGCGACACGCCGGGGATCGGCGCTTCGCCTGCGGCGTAAACGTCCGCGATGATGACGGTCCCGGCGTCGTTCATGCAGGCGCAGAACTCGGGGAACAAGCTTTCCAGCCGCGAATACCGGTGCGGCTGCACGACGGCGATCACGTCCCGCGCGCCAGCCTGCCGCGCCGCCTTCAGCACGGCGGCGATCTCGACGGGATGGTGGCCGTAGTCGTCAATGACGGTGATGCCGCCGCTCTCCCCGGTCTTGGTAAACCGCCGCTTCACGCCGCGGAACCCGGCGAAGGCGCTGCGTATCGTCGCGTCGTCCACGTCCATCTCAATGGCGATGGCGATGGCGGCCAATGCGTTCTGCACGTTGTGCGCCCCCAGCATCGGCAGCCGGAACGGCCCCATCTTGCGCGTGCGGCTGCGGAAGCGGTCGGTCAGCAGCACCTCGAACGTGGCGCCCAGCTTGTCCATCACCATGCGCTCCGCCCGCACGTCCGCCTGCGGGCTGAACCCATAGGTGATGACCCGGCGGTCACTGAGCCGCGGTATCATCTGCTGCACGCCGGGATGGTCTATGCACAGCACCGCGAACCCGTAGAACGGCACGTTGCTGACGAACTGGTCATAGCCCGCGACCATCGCCTCGGCAGTGCCCCAGTGGTCCAGGTGCTCCGGGTCCATGTTGGTCACGACCGCGATGCAGGCCGGCAGCCGCAGGAAGCTGCCGTCGCTCTCATCGGCCTCGACCACCATCCACTCGCCCTCGCCGAGCCGGGTGTTGCTGCCGTAGGCGTTGATGATGCCGCCGTTGATGACGGTGGGGTCCAGCCCCGCCGCTTCCAGCACGCAGGCGACCAGGCTGGTCGTGGTGGTCTTGCCATGAGTGCCGCCGACGGCCACGGCCCAGCGCAGCCGCATCAATTCGGCCAGCATCTCCGCCCGGCGCACCACCGGCACCAGCTTGGCGCGGGCCGCCATCACCTCCGGGTTGTCGTGCTTCACCGCCGTGCTGACGACGACGACCTGGGCGTTGGCGACGTTCTTGGCGTCGTGGCCGATGGCGATGGGGATGCCGGCGTCCTTCAGGCGGCGCACGTTGGCGCCGTCGCTGATGTCGCTGCCCTGCACGGCATAGCCCAGGGTGTGCAGCACCTCGGCGATGCCGGACATGCCGATGCCGCCGATGCCGGTGAAGTGGATCGTGCCGATCCCGAGCGGAAGCGCCCTCATGCCCTGATTCCTTGGGTGTGTGTCTGCACCACCTGCTCGACCAGGTCGGCCAGGCGGGCGGCGGCGTCGGGGATGGCATGGGCGGCGACGCGGGCGGCGGCGGCGGCCAGGTGGCCGGGGTCCAGCAGGGCACGGGCCAGCGCGCCGGCCAGCGCCGCAGGGTCGGCGGCAACGGCCTGGTCCAGCACGTCAGCGCCGGATGCGGCGGCGTTGAACGCCTGGTGGTCGTCTATGGCGCCGGGCAGCGGCACCAGCAGGGCCGGGCGTCCGATGGCGCACAGCTCGGCCACCGTGCCGGCGCCGGCACGGGCCACAACGAAGTGCGCCGCGGCCAGCCGTGCCGGGAGGTCGGGGAAGAACGCCGCCAACTCGGCCGGAACGCCCGCGGCACTATAGGCGGCGCGCACCCGCTCCAGGTCTTCCGCACGGCACTGCTGCGTAATCCGCAGGCGCCCGCGCAGCGCCGGGGGCAGCAGCGCTACGGCAGCCGGAACGGCGTCGCTGAACACCCGCGCGCCGAGGCTGCCGCCCGTCACCAGGAGGCGCAGCGGCGCGTCCGGCGCCGGCGCCGCATAACCCTGTCCGGCCAGGGCCAGCACGGCAGGGCGGACGGGGTTGCCGGTGTGCATCGTCGGAACGCCGCGGGGCAGCCGCCCCGTCCCGGCCATCCCGAGCGCCAGCCGGTCGGCGAACCGCGCAAGCTGCCGGTTGGCCCGGCCCAGCACCGCGTTCTGCTCATGCAGCACCACCGCCGGCCGGCGCCGCAGCGAGCGTGCGGCCAGCACGGGCGCCACGCTGGGATAGCCGCCGAACCCGACGACCGCCGCCGCGTCCAGCCGCCCCAGGATGCCGCGCGCCTGCACCGTCCCCGCCGCCAGCGCCAGCGCCGCCTGCCCGCCGCGCAGCACCCCGCGCCCGGCGATCCCCGCCCCATGCAGCACGAAGGCGTCGCCCGCCGCGAACCCGTGCAGCCCGCCGCTGCGCCCATCCGTCATCAGCACCACGCGATGTCCCCGCGCCACCAGCTCGGCCGCCAGCGCCTCCGCCGGGAACAGGTGCCCGCCGGTGCCGCCGGCGGCGACGACGATGGGCCGCACGGCCGGGCCTCTCATCGCGCGCCCTCCCAGACCGGCTCGGTCCGCGTCCGCCGCCGGGTCAGCGCGAGCAGCATCCCGATGCCCAGCGCCACCGCCAGCACGGACGACCCGCCATACGACACGAACGGCAGCGTCATTCCCTTGGTCGGGATCAGGTGCAACGAGGATGCCATGTTGACAAAGGCTTGCAGCCCGAAGCTCGTCACCAGCCCGGCGGACGCCAGCACGATGAATAGGTCCGTCTCACCCAGCAGCCGCAGCAGCCCGCGCAGCACGATGAAGGCGAACAGCGCCAGCATGATGACGCACATCACCAGGCCGAACTCCTCCCCCACCACGGCGAACACGAAGTCCGCATGGGCGTCCGGCAGCACGTCCTTCACCCGGCCCTCGCCGGGTCCGCGCCCCAGCAACCCACCGTTGCCAAAGGCTTCCAGCGCGGTGTTCACCTGGTAGCTGTCGCCGGACGAAGGATCGAGGAACCGCGTCACCCGGCTACGCACATGCGGGAAGAACGCATAGGCCGCCGCCGCCATCGCCCCCAGCCCGCCGGCGCCCACGCCCACCAGCACCAGGTTCAGCCCGCCGACGAACAACTGCGCGAAGAACACCGCCGTCACCACCGCCAGCATTCCCATGTCCGGCTGCGACTTCAGCAGCAGCGCGATAAGCCCGAACACCCCGCCGGCCAGGATCATCCCAGGGAAGCGGCGGAGGCGCTGGCCCTCGCTGAGCAGCCAGGCCGCGGTGACGGCGAAGCACGGCTTCAGGAACTCGCTGGGCTGCACCGTCATGCCGGGCACGCTGATCCAGCGCCGCGCGCCCTTGATCTCGACGCCTATCAGCAAGGTCGCCAGCGTCAGCAGCAGCGCCGCGGCGCAGCCCAGGACCGCCAGCCGCCGCACCCCGCGCGGCGACAGCAGCGACACCGCCACCACCACCAGCCCGGCCAGCGCCAGGAACACCACTTGCTTGAGGATGAACACGTCGCGAGACTGGTGGATGCGCTCGGCCACCGCGGGCGACGCCGCCAGCATCATCACGTAGCCAAAGCCGATCAGCGTCGCGACGGCCAGCAGCGTCCAGCGGTCCACCGTCCACCACCAGCGGCCCAGCACCGAGGTGTCGCTGCGGGACAGGGCGGGCATTAGGCGGCTCCCCGCATCCGCTGCGCTACCGCCAGGTCGCGAAAACGGTCGCCGCGGGCCTCGAACCCGGAGAACTGGTCGAAGCTGGCGCAGGCCGGGGACAGCAGCACGACCGGCGCGTCCAGGCGCCGGGCCGCGGCGGCGGCGAGCGGCACGGCGTCGTCCAGCGTGCCGGCCTGATGGTGCGGCACCCCGGCGGCGGCCAGCGTCGCAGCCAGCATCGGCGCGTCCTGCCCGATCAGCTCGGCATGGGCCACGCGCGCCAGCAACGGGCGCAGCGCCTCGATCCCGCCGGCCTTGGCCTGCCCCCCCGCGATCCAGACCAGCCGGTCGTAGCACCCAAGCGCACGGGCGGCAGCGTCGGCATTGGTGGCCTTGCTGTCGTTGACCCAGGCCACGCCGTCCACCACGGCCACGCGCTGCTGCCGGTGCGGCAGGCCGCCGAACGACGTGATGCCGCGTGCGATGGCGTTGCGCCCGACCCCGAGCGCCAGCGCCAGCGCCGCCGCCGCCGCCGCGTTCTGCACGTTGTGCGCGCCGGGCAGGGCAGGGGCCTCCGCCATCGCCAGGATCGGCCCGGCGCCATCGCGCAGCACGGCCCCGTCGCACCATACGTCCGCCGGCTGATGCCCCGACACCATGACCCGTCCGCCTGCCAACGCGGCGCTGTCCGGGTCGTCAATGCCGACCACTGCCGTATCACCAGACAGTTGCCGGTCGAAGATACGCGCCTTCGCGGCGATGTAGCCCGCCATGTCGCCATGCCGGTCCAGGTGATCCGTGCTGAGGTTCAGCAGCGCGGCAGCGTCGAAGCGCAGGGTATCCAGCCGCTCCAGCATGTAGGACGACATCTCAAGCACATACACGCCGTCATGGCCCAGCAGCGGCAGCGCCAGCGAAGCCGTGCCCAGATTGCCCCCCGCGGCGTTCGGCACGCCCGCGACGGTCAGGACATGCGCCAGCAACGCCGTCGTCGTGCTCTTGCCGTTGGTGCCGGTGACGCCCGCGAACCGTGCGCGGGAGCCTGCCGCGCGCACGGCCTGGAACAGCAGTTCGGCGTCGGACAGCACGGGGATGCCGGCCTCGGCAGCCGCCAGCGCCGCCGGATGCGGGGCGGGCAGCCGGTGCGGGATGCCGGGGCTGAGCACCAGCGCATCGAAGCCTTGCAGCCCCGATGCCGGATCGTGCAGCGGCAGGCCCGGCGCGGCGCGGGCATCCGCCCGGTCGTCCCACGCGCCGACCGCAGCACCCATCGCCAGCAACGCGTGCGCCACCGGCAGCCCGTTGCGCCCCAGCCCCACGACAGCATAGCGCCGCCCCGCAAACAGGTCCGCCGGCCAGGGCATGATACTGCCCATGCTCATCGTATCTTCAACGTCGCCAGCCCCACCAGGGCCAGGATCATGGACACGATCCAGAAGCGGATCACGATGGTCGGCTCGGACCAGCCCTTCTTCTCGTAGTGGTGGTGCAAGGGCGCCATCAGGAACACCCGCCGCCCCGTGCGCTTGAACCAGAACACCTGCACGATGACGCTGACCGTCTCCACCACGAACAGCCCGCCGACGATGCCCAGCACCAGCTCGTGCTTGGTCGCCACCGCCACCGCCCCCAGCGCCCCGCCCAGCGCCAGGCTGCCGGTGTCGCCCATGAACACCGCAGCGGGCGGCGCGTTGAACCACAGGAAGCCAAGTCCCGCGCCCACCAGCGCCGACAGGAACACGCCCAGCTCGCCCACCCCCGGCACCGGATGCAGTTGCAGGTAGTCCGCGAACACCTTGTTGCCGACGAGGTAGGAGATCAGCGCGAACACCGCCGCCGCGATGATCGTCGGCACGATGGCCAGCCCGTCCAGCCCGTCCGTCAGGTTCACCGCGTTGCTGGACCCGATCATCACCACCATACCGACCAGCGGGGACAGGAACCCCAGCGGGATCAGCACGTCCTTGAACACCGGCACCGTCAGCGCCGACCCCAGCGGCTCCCGCGTCAGCAGCCAGATCCAGACCGCGCAGCCCAGCCCCAGCACGAGCTGCGCCAGCAGCTTGCCCCGCGCGGACACGCCCTTGGTGTTGCGCCGCGACAGCTTCAGAAAGTCGTCGAGGAACCCGACGCCGCCATAGCCCAAGGTCAGCAGCAGCACCGCCCAAACGTAGCCGTTGCGTAGGTCGGCCCACAGCAGGGTGGACGCCGTGAGCGACACCAGGATCAGCACGCCGCCCATGGTGGGCGTGCCCTTCTTCTCGATCAGGTGCCGGGCCGGGCCGTCCACCCGGATCGGCTGGCCGCCGTTCTGCACGGACTTCAGCCAGCGTATCACCGCGGGTCCGAGCACCAGGCTGAGGAACAGCGCCGTCAGGCACGCGGCGCCCGAGCGGAAGGTGATGTAGCGGAACAGGTTGGCCAGGATGAACTGGTCCGCCGAAAGGCGCGTCAGATAGACCAGCATCAGACCCGTTCCCCAGGTGGCAAGCCCTGCGGCAGGCCCTCAAGACATTGCACGACCAGCCGCATCCGGCTGCCCAGGCTCCCTTTGACCAGCACGGCGTCGCCGGGCCGGACGGCACCGGCGACCAGCGCCGCCAGCGTGCCGCTATCGGCGGCATGGGCACCGCGCTTTGCGTCCGGCATCGCGTCGAACAGGCGCCGCATCAAGGGGCCGCACGCATACAGCACGTCCGCATCCGCGGCCACCGCGTCCGCCAGCCCCTCGTGCTCCGCCGGGCCGAACGCGCCCAGCTCCAGCATGTCGCCCAGCACCGCCACCCGCCGCCCCGGCATCCCGCGCAGCACCCCCAGCGCGGCCCGCACGGAGGCCGACGAGGCGTTGTAGCTTTCGTCCAGCAGCACGATGCCGCCGACCCGGCGCTGCTGCCCGCGGCCCGCCATCGGGGACCAGCCCTGCAGCGCCGCGGCGGCGCGGACGGGATCGAGGCCGAGCGCGCCGCACACCGCCAACGCCGCGACGGCGTTGGCCGCCATGTGCTCGCCGGGCGCATCCAGGCGGAACGCGACCTCCTGCCCGCCGACCCTGGCGCGCACCTCGCCGTCCCAGGACATCAGCCGCGCCTCGCCAGTCTGGTCAAAGCTGCTCCCGCCAAAGCTGCTCCGGTCAAAGCTGCTCCGGCCAAAGCTGCGGACGGTGGCGCCGCCGCCGTCCCGGGCCATGCGCGTGAAGAACGGGCTGTCCGCCGGCAGCACCAGGATGCCCGGCGGCACTAGCCCCTCGCGTATGGAAGCCTTCTCGTCCGCGATGGCCTCCAGGCTGCCGAGGTGGCCGATATGGCTGGCGGCGATGGCCGTGACGGCGGCAACGTGCGGGGCGGCCAGCCGGGCCAGCGGCGCGATCTCGCCCGGGTGGTTCATGCCGATCTCGACCACGCAGAACGCGGCGTCCCGCGGCAGCCGCGCCAAGGTCAGCGGCACGCCCCAATGGTTGTTGTAGGACGCCTGCGCCGCATGGGCCGGCCCGAAGGCGGACAGGGCGGTCCGCAGCATCTCCTTCGTGGTGGTCTTGCCGACGCTGCCGGTGACGGCAACCACCCTGCCCCCGAAGCGCCCCCGCCCGGCAAGGCCCAGCGCCGTCAGGCCCCGCAGCGTGTCGTCCACCACCAGCAGCGGGGCGCCCGCGGGCAGCCCGTCCGTCCGATGCACCATCGCTCCGGCGGCGCCGCGCGCCAGGGCATCGGCCACATGGGCATGTCCGTCCCGGTCCCCGACCAGGGCCACGAACAGGTCGCCGGGCCGCAAGGTCCGGCTGTCAATGGACACGCCCGCCGCGTCGAACGGCACCGGCATGGCGCCCCCGGTGGCGTCCCGCAACGCGGCAGCGGCCCACAGCGGCGTCATGCGGCGCCAGCCAGGCGGCGCACGACAGATGCGTCGTCGAAAGGCAGGATCTCGGTCCCGACGGTCTGGCCCTGCTCGTGCCCCTTGCCGGCGACGGCCAGCACGTCGCCGGGGCGCAGCGCATCCAGGGCGGCAGCAATGGCGGCAGCACGGTCGCCGATCTCCAATGCGCCGGGGCAGGCGGCCAGGATGGCAGCGCGTATGCTGGCCGGGTTCTCGGTGCGCGGGTTGTCGTCGGTGACGATGGCGCGGTCCGCCAGCGCGGCGGCGACGGCGCCCATCAGGGGGCGCTTGCCGCGGTCCCGGTCGCCACCGGCGCCGAACACGACATGCAGCCGGCCCCGGGTATGCGGCCGGAGGGCGCGCAGCAGGCGGTCCAGAGCATCCGGCGTATGGGCGTAGTCCACATAGACGGCAGCGCCGCCCGGCAGCGTCGCCGCAAGCTCCATCCGCCCGCGCACGCCCTGCAGGCCCGGCAGCAGGTCCAGCGCCGCATCCAGGCCCGTCACCATCGCCAGCCCCGCCGCCAGCAGCGCGTTGTCGGCCTGGAAGCGGCCGGGCAGCGGCAGTGCAACCGCTCGCCGGACGCCCCCGCATTCCAGCTCCAGCACCTGGCCATGCGGCTGCGGAGTGGCGCGCAGCAGGCGGATCAGGCTGCCGCCCTCCCCGGTGGTGTGCAGCGCCGGACCCACGATGCCGCGCAGCGCGTCCAACGCCGCCGGCTCAAGCTCCGCGCAGGCCACGGCCGGCGCACCCGGCGGCAGCACCGCCGAGAACAGCCGCAGCTTGGCCACGCGATAGGCGTCCAGGGTGCCGTGATAATCCAGGTGGTCCCGCGTCAGGTTGGTGAACCCGGCCGCAGCCAGCCGCACGCCGTCCAGCCGGCACTGGTCCAGCCCGTGCGACGACGCCTCCATCGCCACGGCCTCCACCCCGTCCCGCGCCAGGCCGGCCAGCGTCTCCGCCAGCGCTACCGGGTCCGGAGTCGTGAGGCCGGGGCCGCTAATTCCGCCCGGCCCGATCAGCCCAAGCGTCCCCAGGCTGGCCGCAGGCGTGCCGGCCAGCGCCAGCAACTGCCGCAGGAACTCCGCCGTGCTGGTCTTGCCGTTGGTCCCGGTGACGGCGACCAGGGTGCGCGGCTGCGGCCCGGCGTGCAGCGCCGCCAGCCGGGCCAGGGCGCGGCGCGGCTGCGGGTCGGCGATCAGCGGACGCACCGGCACGCCGTCCGGCCAGGCCGTCCCCGGCGGCGCCAGCACCGCGGCGGCGCCGCGCGCCACGGCGTCCCCGATGTAGTCCCGCCCATCCGCCCGCGCGCCGGGCAGCGCGGCATAGATCATGCCGGGCCGCACCTGCCGGCTGTCGGCGGTGATGCCGGTCATCCCGTCCGGCAGCCCCGGCGGCGCGGCGATGCCCAACCCGGCCAGCACGCTACCGAGCCGCAACGGAGGTTGCCGGCCCGGCCTCGCGCCGCGGCAGCACCGGCTCACGCGCCTGCGGAGCCACTGGGCCAGGGGCCGGATGCGGCGCAGGCACATGGGCAACGGGCGCGCTGGCCGGCGCGTTGGCTGGGCGCCCCGGCTGCATCGCGATGGCCAGCGTTGCCTGCGTCGCCGCCGCCGTTACCGTCTCCGGCATCAGCCCCAGCATCGGCGCAATCCGCGCGATGACGCGCCCGGCTCCCGGCGCGCTGACGGCGCCGGCCGTCGAGTAGCCCCCGGTGCTGGCGTTGCCCTTAGGCTCGTCCAGCATGAAATAGACCGCATACTTCGGCGCGTTCATCGGGAACACCGACATGAAGGCGCTGATGTTGGCGTGCTTCTTGTAGCCGCGCCCCGTCGTCTTCTCCGCCGTGCCGGTCTTGCCGCCCACGAAGTAGCCCGGCACGTCCGCAGGCTTGCCGTAGCCGTCCGTCACCACCAGGCGCATCAGCTTGCGCAGGGTGTCCGACGTGGACGGCCGCATGACCCGCGTGCCGGCCTCCCGCGCCGCGGCGGGGTCCACGGCCAGGATCGTCGGCCTCAGCACCAAGCCGCCATTGGCCAGCGCTGCCGTGCCGCGCACGACATGCAGCGGCGACACCGCGATCCCGTGGCCGAAGCCCACGGTCATCGTCGCGATCTCCTTCCAGTTGGCGGAGGGCTGCACGATAGGCTGCCCCTGCTCCGGCAGCTCGATCCCCACGCGGGTCATCATGCCCATCGCCCGCAGCCAGGATTGCTGCCGCTCCGCCCCCACCGCCTGCGCCATGTGCGCCGCGCCCAGGTTGCTGCTGTAGGCGATCACCTCCGGGAAGCTCAGCGCCCGGTGCTTGCCCTGGAAGTCCTGGATGGTGAAGCGGCCGATCTTGATGTTGTGCGCCGCGTCGTAGCTGTTCCACAGGTGCCCGGCGCCGCTGTCCAGCGACATCGCCGCAGTCTGCAGCTTGAACGTGCTGCCCGGCTCGTACATGCCGGTGACGGCGCGGTTGAACCGCTCTTCCGGCTTGGCCTCGCCGGCCTTGTTGGCGTCGAAGTCCGGCAGGCTGACCATGGCGATCACCTCGCCGGTCCGCACGTCCATGACGATGCCGCAGGCCCCGATGGCATGGAACTCGGTCATGGACTTCAGCAGCTCGTCGCGCACCGCCGCCTGCACCCGTATGTCCAGCGACAGCCGCAGCGGCGCCGGGTCGTCCCGCAGCCGGTCCTCGAACGCCCGCTCCACCCCTGCAACGCCATGCGCGTCCACGTCCACGCCGCCGACGATGTGCGCGCCGACCCGGCCCTGCGGATAGCGCCGCCGCTCGGTCAGCTGGAAATAGACCCCGGGGATGCCGAGGTTGTTGACCGCCAACTGCTCCCGCGGCGAGATGTTGCGGGCGAGATAGACGAACTGCTTGCCGCTCGCCAGCCGGGCGCGCACGACCTCCAGGTCCAGGCGCGGGATCACCGACCTCAGCCGCGCCGCCGCCTCGGCCGTGTCCATCATCTCGCGCGGATTGGCATACAGCCCGGCGGTCGGCAGCGAGATCGCCAGTATCTCCCCGTTGCGGTCGGTGATCTGCGCGCGGGTCCGCGGCCCTGCGTCCGCTGCGGGGACAGGCGCCGCCGGCACGGAGCCGGGAGCGGCGGCCGGGGTCGGGTCGGGCAGCCGGGCCATGTGCTCAAGCCGCCTGGACGCCATCGGGAACAGCACGGTGGCGCCGGCCAGCTTGACCACGACCGCCGAGAACAGCAGCAGGAAGCCGCCGGCCGCGATCACCAGCCGCCCGCGCGTCCGCTCCAGTGCGGCGCGGCGGGCCAGGTCCGGCGCTGTGACATAGACCGTCTCGGTGCTTGCAGGTGCGCCCAGCCGAAGCGCGCCGCCGGGAGGGGGGGCGTCCGGATGCGGTGCGGAGGGGGGGGCCAGCATGGCGTCGCGTCAGCGCGGCTGCGCGCCATAGGGCACCGGCGGCGGCAGCGATGGCCGCGGCCCTCCCAATGCCGATTGGCCCAGCGCCGATTGCACTGGCGAATACTGGGCCGGCGCATACTGGGCCGTATAGCCTTGGGGGGCAGGGGTGGGCGCCGGCCCTGGCGCCCAGGCCGGCTGCGCCACCGGCGTCCGTGGAGCGGCTGCGGCACGGGTCGCGACTGCCTCGCCGATGCCCGGCACCGACGCGCGGGGCACCAGGATGGGCGCCGCGGCAACGCTGACCACCGGCGCCATTGCGCGGGCCGACGATGCCGGGTTGTGCGGCGGCGCAGCCTGCAGGGGCTTCGGCGTGGCGGACGCTTCGTCCCGAGCTTCGGTCCGCGGCAGCCGCGGCGCTGCCGGCGGACGGGCCGGGGCGGACGATGCGGCCTGGACCGGCTGGACCGGCGCAGATGCCTGGACCGGGCTGGGCCGCGCGGCGGCGCGCGGGGCAGGGGCGGTAACAGCGGCGGCGGCAGGGGCTGCCGCAATGGGCGCGACGGCAGGCGGCACGGCAGCGGGCGCCGGGCCGGCGGGCTGCTGCGGCTCCTCCTCGGACGGAGGCGGCGTGCCGGGCGCCACCGGCGGCGGCAGCCGGCTGCCAAGGTCGGCGATGGAGGCGAACTGCGTCGGCGCCAGGTTACGCAGGCCCAGGTGCTTGCCGGACAGTTCGGCCAGGCGCTCCGGCTCGTTCAGCAACGCCCATTCCGCCCGCATCATGCCGATGCGCTCGCGGGTGGCCTCGGTCTGCTTCAGGACCGACATGATCTGCCGGTCCAGCATCACCGCGCGGTGCTTGGTCTGATACAGGAACAGCCCGGAGGCGCCGGCGGCCAACATGCAGATGGCGGTGACGGGTCGTATCATGCCGAAACCTCTTGGTAGCTGGTGTCGCGGGGGCCGGTATCGTGGTGGCCGGTGCCGTGGTCGCTGGCATCGTGGTGGCGGGCCAGCGCCCGCAGGCGTGCGCTGCGCGCGCGCGGGTTGGCATGCGCCTCGGCCGGGGAGGGCCGCTGCGCCTTGGGCGTGAGCAGGTGGAAGTCCGGCGCGGCGCGGGCCGCCAGGCCGCGCGGGTCGTGCCGGGACGGCGCCGGGGTGCGCCCGGCAGCCTCCTGCATGAACCGCTTCACCAGCCGGTCCTCCAGCGAATGGAACGACACCACCACCAGGCGCCCGCCCGGCGCCAGCAGCCGGGCCGCCTGGCCCAGCGCCCGCTCGATCTCGCCCAGTTCGTCGTTCACCCGGATGCGGAGCGCCTGGAAGCTGCGCGTCGCCGGGTCAATGCCCGAGCGGTCCGGCGGCACGACGCCGCGTATGACCCCGGCCAGTTGCAGAGTCGTGGTGATCGGCTCCGCCGCCCGCGCCGCGACGATGGCCTTGGCGATCCGCCGGGACAGCCGCTCCTCGCCGAACTGATACAGCGTGTCCGCCAGCTCCGCCTCCGGCAGGCCGTTCACCAGGTCGGCGGCGGTCGCCCCGCGGTCGTCCGGCCCGGCGGCCATCCGCATGTCGAGCGGCCCGTCGCTGCGGAACGAGAAGCCCCGTGCGGGATCGTCAATCTGGAACGACGACACGCCGAGGTCGAGCACCACCCCGTCCAGCGCCGACACCCCGCGCGCGGACAGCAGCGCCATCATGTCGCCGAACCGCCCCTGGACCAGGTGCAGCTGGCCCTGGCACCGTGCGGCCAGCGCCGCGCCGCGGGCGATGGCGGCGGGGTCGCGGTCCATGGCCCAAACGGTGCAGGGCGCCGCGTCCAGGATGGCCGCGGTGTAGCCGCCGCCGCCGAACGTGGCGTCCAGCACGGCTTCCCCGGCGGCGGGCGCCAGGTGGCGCAGCACCTCGGGCAGCATGACGGGGATGTGCCGCATCAAGCGTTCCCCGCCGGCCGAGCGGATGCGGACGCGCTAGAAGGCGCCCCAGAGGATGCGCCGGGAAGGGTGAAGCCGCGGCTGCGCTCCCGTGCCTCCAGGCGCCGCCGCTCCGCCGCCGCCGGCTCCCAGATCGTGAAGATGCGCCCCATGCCCATGAACACCACGGCATCCCGCAGCCCGGCATGGGCCTTGAGGCCATCGGGCACTACGATGCGGCCCTCCTTGTCTGCCTCCACCGGGCAGGCGTCGGCATACAGGCTGGTAACGAAGTCCTCCTGCTCGTCGCTGAAGGTGTCCAGGCGCTCCACCGGCGCCGCCAGCGCCTGGAACGCACTGGCCGGCCACGCCTCGATGCAGGGATGCTTGTGCGACGGGCGCAGCACCAGGGCCGCGGTCGCGTCGGTGCCGCGCAGCGCGGTGCGGAACGCGGCGGGCACCGAAACGCGGCCCTTCGCATCCAGCCGGTTTTGATGCGTGCCAAGGAACTGGGTCATCTGGCCGGCCCCCTGAAAACACCCCGCCCGTCACGCTGCGGGCCGCGCCCCACATGCACAATCAGGTGTACCGATGGGGTAGCATGGGCTATCATGGGCAACCATGGGCGTCAAAGGGATTAGATCGGTTGAGATGTGCAACCGTTTCTGAAACCTGTATAGAATCAGTTAGCTAGCAGCAAAGCTGTGGCGGCTGTACAGCATCCTTGCAGAAACGACACAGTATTCTGCATTGGTTCCTGTGGGTAAACTCGTGGATAACTCCGGGATAATGCGGGATAAGTGCCAGACGGCCTGTAAGCCGGGTTCTGTCCGCCCCCGTTCATCTTCATGAATAGGCGCGGGACGGCCATTCCTCTGGGACGCGCATCGCTGCGCGCCTCACGCGACCAACCCGGGCAGCAGGGCGAGACCGCCCCTGCGTCACGAAACGGGCTTCCCCGATTCGCTGCCGGCTGCCCCTATTCGGTCTTGCTCCCGGTGGGGTTTGCCCTGCCGCCCCCGTTGCCGGGGGCGCGGTGCGCTCTTGCCGCACCGTTTCACCCTTGCCCGCGTCCCCCGGGCCATCACCGATGGCACGCGGCGCAGCGGGCGGTTTGTTTTCTGTGGCACTGTCCCTGGGGTCGCCCCCGCCGGTCGTTAGCCGGCACCGTGTTCCCGTGGAGCCCGGACTTTCCTCCACCCCGGCCGGAGCGCTTTCGCGCCGCAACAGGGGCAGCGGCCGTCCAGCCGTCTGGCCCGGCGGGATGTGCGCGTGCCGGCCCGCCCCGTCAAGCTGCCCCCGTCAAGCTGCCCCCGTCAGGCTAACTCCCCTCAAGCCGTCGCGGCGGCCAGCACGGCGCCCAGCCGCGCGAGCGTCGCCGGCCCGGCCTCCCCCGTCACCTGGTCCGGCAGCCAGTGCCGCTGGAACGCCCGCAGCGCCGTGGCCAGGTCCGGGACCGGGTAGCCGATGGCCTCCAGCGCCGCCCGCGCGTCCGGCACCGGCGTCCCGTCCGGACCCGGCCACAGGCCGACCCCGTTCCGCGCCAGGCCCTCCCAGTCGAACAGCTCGCCAGGGTCCTGCTTGCGGTCCGGCGCCACGTCGCTGTGGCCGACCACGTTGCGGGCGGGGATGGGATGCCGGGCCAGGATGCCCAGGCACAGGTCGCACAGCGCCGCCATCTGCAACGCGGGGAAGGCGCGGTAGCCCCACTCATGGCCGGGATTCACCACCTCGATCCCGATGGACCGGCCGTTCAGGGCGGCATGGCCCCGCCAGCACGACACCCCGGCATGGAAGGCCCGCCGCCCCTCCGGCACCAGGCGCCAGACCGCGCCGTCCTCCTCCACGACATAATGGGACGACACGGCGGCCGCAGGGTCGCGCAGGCGGTCCAGCGCGGCCTGCGCCGTCTGCATCCCGGTGTAGTGCAGGACAAGGGTGTCCACCGGCGCCCCGGCGGGCCGGTCGTCCTGATTGGGGCTGGGCAGGTCCCGGATCGCCGGGCCGGGCATCAGAGCCGCCGGTCCCGCTTGATGCGGTCCCACGCCGCGTTGATACGCGCGACCTTGCCGCCGGCCAGCGCCACCTGGTCGGCCGTGGCGCCGCGGGCCGCCAGGCTGTCAGGGTGGTTGTCCCGCATCAGGCGCAGCCAGCCGCGCCGCAGCTCGTCGTCGCCGGCGGACCGCGCCATCCCAAGGATCGCATAGGGATCGTCCTCCCCCGCCGCCGCCCGCGCCGTCGCGCCGCGGGCCTGGTCCCAGGCGAGGTTGTCCAGCCCCAGCGCCGCATGGACCTCGCGCAGCATGTCGTGCTCCGCCACCGTCAGCGGCTTGTCGGCGCGGGCGATGGCGAACAGCGCCGCCATCAGCCCTTCGAGCCGCGGGCGGTCATCGGCGAAGCGCTCGCCCAGGGTCTTGGCATAGGGCTGCCAGGTCTCCGAGCTGTCCCGCGCCTGGTCGAACAGCCGCCCGACCTCCCGCACCTGCTCCGGCGGTATGCGGAACTGCCGCTTGAAGGCGTCTATCTCCGACCGCGCTACGGGTCCGTCGCACTTGGCCAGCTTGGCCGACAGCACCACGGCGCCCATCGCGAACAGGTGCTCCCGCCCGCCGACCGCCGCCGCCAGCCGCGCCTGCAGCCCGGCGCCGTCGCCCAGGCTGAGCCGCGGCATTCCCTCGTCGGCGGCGCGGCCCAGCGTCGCGCCCAGCACGGCGCCGAACGGACCGCCGACCGCGAACCCGGCGATGCCGCCCAGCACCCGTCCCCAATAGCTCATGGCAGCAAGGTAACACGCCGGGAACGAAAGGCCAGGCGGCCCTTGCGCCGAACCGGCAGGGCCGCGCTACTTGCGCCTGTGAACTCGTCCGTAAACCGAACCTCTGCATGGACGCCTCCATGAACGCCCTCGTGAGAGCCAGGGACGCGCCGCCATCCGCTGTCCCGCCGCTCGCCGTCCCGTCGCCTGCTGTCCCGTCGCCCGCCGCCTCATCCTCCGCTGGACGAAGCTGAGGATGCGGGCGGGACGTGCCGCCGCCATCGGCGCCGCCGTGCTGGCGGCGCTGCTGGCCGGGGTGTGGATCGTGCCGGGCCTGCTGGACTGGGGGCGCTACCGCGACGGCATCGCCGGCCTGGCCGCCGCAGGGATCGGCCGCCCGGTGCGTATCACCGGCGCCGTCACCCTGAACCTGCTGCCGCAGCCGGTGCTGACCGCCGCGGGCATCGCCATGGACGACGACGGCGACGGCGTGGTGCTGACCGCCCGGGAGCTGCGCCTGCGCGTGGCGCTCGGTCCGCTGCTGGCGGGCCAGGTGGACGCGCGCGACCTGGTGCTGCGCGGGGCCGACCTGCGGCTGCCCTGGCCGCCCGCGCCGGGCGCCCTGGCGCAGCGCCCGCCCACCTGGCTGTCCGGATTGCAGGCGCGGGTGGAGGATAGCCGCATCCAGGTCGGCGCCGTCGCGTTCACCGGCATCAACGCCGGGCTGGCGACCGACCCGGACACCGGCACCCTGTCCTTCTCCGGCGTCGGCACGCTCGGCGCGCGAGCATGGCGCTTCACGGCGCGGCTGGCGCGGCCGGGGCGGGACGGCTCCGCCGGGCTGGATGCCAGCCTGGACGGGCAGGGCAAGCTGCAGGACACCGGCGGCACCTTCTCCGGCGTCCTCGACGGCGACGGGTCGCTGTCCGGGCGCGTGGCCGGTCGCGGACCCGACCTGTCCGGGCTGATGCCGGCCCCCCCGGTGCCGTGGCGGGCGGAGGGCCGGCTGAACGCGGCCGGCGGCCTGGCGGTGGCGGACGAGCTGGCGCTGTCCATCGGCGGCTCCCCGGCCCGCGGCGCCGTCGCCCTGCGCGTGCTGCCCGATGCGCGGCTGGACCTGGCGCTGGCCGCCGGCCGGCTGGACCTGGACGCCTGGCTGCCCGTGCTGGCCCGCGGCGCGGCGCCCGCGCTGCCCACCGGACTCGACCTGTCGGCCGAGGCCGCGACCCTGGCCGGCGGCACCCTGCGCCGGATGCGCGGCGGCTTTGACCTGGACGCCGGCGGCGTCACCCTGCGCGACGGCCAGGCCGTGCTGCCCGGCGACGCCGCCCTGACCCTGTCCGGCCGCCTGCCCCGCGCCGAGCGCCCGGTATTCGAGGGCATGGCGAGGCTGGTGGCGCCGGACCTGCGTGCGACGCTGGACTGGCTGGCGCCGCTGATGCCTCCCGCGCTGGCGCCGGGCGGGCTGGCGCCGGGGGCGCTGCGCACGGCGGACTTGTCCGCCAAGGTGTCGGCCGGCTCCGGGCAGGCGTCCGTGTCCGAGCTGTCCGGGCTGCTCGACGGCAACGCCGTGACGGGCGCCATGAGCGTGAAGCTGGGTCCGCGGCTCGGGCTTGGCGCCGGGCTGTCCTTCGACCGGCTGACGCTGGACCCCTGGCTGCCCGACCCGGCGCTCCTGGCGACGCCGGACGGCATGGCCGGCGCCCTGGCGCGCGCCCAGTCCGTTGACGCGGACCTGCACCTGCAGGCGCGGCAGGCGACGCTGCGCGGCGTGCCGCTGGGTCCGGTCGCGGTGGACCTGCAAACCGAGGCCGCCCGGCTGACCCTGCGCCGGCTGGAGGCCGCCCCGATGGGAGGGCGCCTGGCAGCGTCCGGCACGGTCGGGGAGGGCGGGCGCGTATCCGACGGGGAGCTGGACTTCGGCACGCCGGATCTGGCGCCGCTGCGGCCGTTGCTGCCGGCAGGCTTCGTGCTGGCGCCGCTGCTGCGCGGCCCGGGAACGCTGGCGCTCACGCTGTCCGGCCCGCCGGACGCCCTTGCGGCGCGGCTGATGGCGGAGGGCGGCGGGGTGCGCCTGGAGGCGCAGCCGACCATCGCCCTCGCGGCCCGCCGCTGGTCCGGGCCGGTCACGCTGCACCACCCCGGCGCACCGCGCCTGTTGGAGACCCTCGGCGTGCCCGGCGCCGCCGCCTGGCTCGGCGACGGCTCCTTCTCGTTGCTGGCGCAGGTGGCAGCAGCGCCGGAACAGGTCGCGCTGAACCGGTTCGACCTGGTTGCCGGCACGCTGCGGGCATCGGGGCAACTGACCTTCGAGGGCCGCGGCGTCGCCGGACAGGTCGCGGCGGAGACGCTGCCGCTGCCGCTGCCCTACCCCGGCGGGCGCGACCCGCTGCCGCTATGGGCGCTGCGGGGCTGGGAGGCGGCGCTGCGGCTGGACGCGGAGCAGGTGCTGCTGGGAGGCACGCCGGCCGTGCAGGCGCTGTCGGCCGACCTGCTGCTGCGGGACGGCGCGCTGCGGGTGCCGCGGGCCAGCGCCGGCCTGCTGGGCGGCACGCTGACCGGCACCGCCCTGCTGGACGCCGGCGCCGACCCGCCGCGCTTGGCGCTGACCGCCGGGCTGCAAGGCGCGACCTTGCCGGGACCGGCGCTGGAAACCCCGGTGGACCTGACCGGCGGCACCGTCGAGGTCCGCCTCGACCTGCAAGCGGGCGGATACAGCCCGGCGGCCCTGCTGGCGACCGCCGCCGGAACCGCGTCGGCCCATGCGGAGGACGGCACCCTGGCCGGGCTGGACCTGGCCGCGGCGTCCAAGGCGCTCGACGGGACCGACCCCGCCGGCATCGCCGCGGGCGTCCGCGCCGCGCTGCTGGGCGGCGCCACGCCGTTCACGCGCCTGGACCTGGCCATGGACTTGCAGCGCGGCATCGCAGCCCTGACCGGCCTGGTCACGGCGGAGGCAGGCGAGGTCGGCGTGTCCGGCAGCCTGGACCTGCTGGGCGCCAGCGACGTGCGGCTGCTGGTCCGCCCGGCGGTTGCGGGGCCGCAGCCAGGCCCGGAACTGGGCCTGCTGCTGACGGGCCGGGGCGGGGTCCAGCGCACCCCGGAACTGGCCGGGCTGTCCCGCTGGCTCGCCGCGCGCCCGTGATGCCAGCCGTCAAAAGCCTTGCCCTGTTGCGCTGCGCATGTAGGGCGGGAAAGCGGCCAGCGCCTCCCGCCAACGGCCAGCACTGCCCTGTGGCGGATAGCGCTGCGCTAATCCGCCCTACACCCTCCATAGCCAGGTGCAGGTCAGGACTTCTACCGACTGGTAAAAGATAAGGCACACCTTGCCCTGCCTGCGCCGCGTTCACTCCATGCCGGTCATCGCGAGAAGCGCGGCGAAGCGGCAAGCCAGGCGTCGCCAGCATGGTCCGTGCCGCCCCTGAGTTGCCAAGCCGCAGGAACGGCCCGTAGTGACACAAGGGTCAAGGCGGGCGGCCGTCGCCGATCAAACGGTCAAGCCCGCCCTGACGAGTGCGGCAACGCGCAGGGCCGACGCCAGGGGTCGTCCCGGCGCGCGGCCAGCGTCCACCGCTGCCACGAGGGCGGACAGCACCATGCCACGGTCCGCTGCCAGCCCCTCCAGGGCCGCCCAGAACTCCTGCTCCAACGCAACGCTGGTGCGGTGGCCGGAGAGGCTGAAGCTGCGCTTCCGCAAGGCAGGCCAACGGTCCCGTTCCGAGGCGGCAGCCAAGGGGAACCCGGCCTCGTCCTCCCCGGAGCCGCCGTCCGAAGGCGTCACTCTCCGAGCGTGGCCCCGGGCCGAACCATGTCCGCCGGCACCACCCAGCGGTCAAAATCCTCCGGCGTGACAAAGCCAAGCTGCTGCGCGGCGTCCCGCAGCGTCATGTTCTCGGCCAGGGCCAGCTTGCCGATCCGCACCGCCTTGTCGTAGCCGATGCGCGGGTTCAGCGCCGTCACCAGCATCAGCGACTTCGCCAGGTTCTCGGCGATCCGCTCCCGCGCCGGTTCCAGCTTGTCCACCATGTTATGCGCGAAGCTCTCTGCGGCGTCCGCCAGCAGCGCCGCGGATTGCAGCGTGTTGTGGATGATGAGCGGCTTGAACACGTTCAGCTCCAGGAAGCTCTGCGCCGCCCCGAAGGTGACGGCGACGTGGTTGCCCATCACCTGCGCGCAAACCATCGTCAGCGCCTCGCTCTGCGTCGGGTTGGTCTTGCCCGGCATAATGGACGACGACAGCCCATCGGCGGGGATCGTCAGCTCCGACAGCCCGGACCGCGGCCCGGACCCGAGCAGCCGCACGTCGTTGCCCAGCTTGTTCAAGGACACCGCCAGCACGTTCAGCACGCCCGACAGTTCTACAAACGCATCATGCGCCCCCATGCCCTCGAACTTGTTCGGGTTGGGCGTGAAGCCCAGTCCGGTCAGCGCCGCCATGCGCTCGCAGAACACCCGGTCGAAGTCCCGGTGCCGGTTCAGCCCGGTCCCGACCGCCGTGCCGCCCTGCGGCAGGCTGAGCAGGCGCGGCATCGCATCCTCCAGCCGCGCCAGCCCCAATTCGACCTGACGCGCCCAAGCCGCCGCCTCCTGCCCGAGCGTCACCGGCACGGCGTCCATCATGTGGGTGCGGCCGACCTTCACGATCCCGTCCCACTCCGCGGCCCGGCGTGCCAGGCTGGCGTGAAGCGTCTGCAGCGCCGGCATCAGCCGGTGCCGCACCGCCTCCGCCGCTGCGACGTGCATCACGGTTGGAAAGCTGTCGTTGCTGCTCTGGCCGCGGTTCACGTGGTCGTTCGGATGCACCGGGCTGCGGCTGCCGCGCGGCTGGCCCAGGGTTTCGTTGGCGCGGTTGGCGATGACCTCGTTGGCGTTCATGTTGGTCTGGGTGCCGCTGCCGGTCTGCCACACCGGCAGGGGGAACTCCGCGTCCATGCGCCCGGCGGCAATCTCCGCGGCGGCGGCAGCGATGGGACCGGCCAGGTCCGGCGGCAGCTCGCCCAGCGCGGCGTTCGCCTCGGCGCTGGCCTGCTTCTGCAGCCCCACCGCGCGTATCAGCACCGGGGGGAACCGCTCGACGCCGATCTTGAACAGCAGCCGCGCCCGCTCGGTCTGCGGCCCCCAGTAGCGGTCGGCATCAATCTCGATGGTGCCCAGGCTATCCGTCTCGGTGCGTGTCATGCGGTTCCTCCACCGGGCAAACGCGCGGCGGCCCAACTGGCTGCCTCCGCCACCACCGGATTCGAGTCGGCCAGCAGCGCGCGCGCCGAAGCCAGCAGGGCCGGGTCGCCGGAGTTGCCGATGGCGGTCAGCACGTTCCGCACGAAGCGGTCCCGCCCGATGCGCTTCACCGGCCCGCCGGCAAAGCGGGCGCGGAACCCGGCATCGTCCAGCGCAGCCAACTCCGCCAGCGCCGGGGCGCGCAGGTCCTCCCGGCCTTGCAGCTTGGGATGCGCCGCGTGCGCGAAGCGGTTCCACGGACAGGCCGCCAGGCAGTCGTCACAGCCATAGATGCGGTTGCCCATCAGCGGACGCAGCGCGTGCGGGATCGGCCCCTGGTGCTCGATGGTAAGGTAGGAGATGCAGCGAGTGGCATCCAGGCGGTAGGGCGCGGGAAAGGCGTCGGTCGGGCAGGCCGCGACGCAGCGGGCGCAGGTGCCGCAGCGGTCCTCGTGCGACGGGTCCGGCGGCAGCTCCAGCGTCGTCATCACCTCCCCCAGGAACAGCCAAGAGCCATGGTCGCGCGACACCAGGTTGGTGTGCTTGCCCTGCCAGCCCAGCCCGGCCTGCTGCGCCAGCGGCTTCTCCATCACCGGCGCCGTGTCCACGAACACTTTTACCGATGGCCCGAACCGGCTGACGATAAAGGCGCCGAGATGCTTGAGCATCCCTTTCACCACGTCATGGTAATCCCGGTTGCGGGCATAGACGGAGATGTTGCCGCGGTCCCGTCGGTCCAGGGTCGCCAGCGCGTCCCCGTCCGGGGCATAGGACAAACCGAGCGCGACGACGCTGCGCGCCTCCGGCCATAGCGCCTGCGGATGCGCGCGCTGCTCCGAACGGTCCGCGAGCCAGCCCATATCCCCATGCTGCCCGGCGGCCAGGAAATCAGCCAGGCGCGCGCGCGCCTCCGTCCCCAGGGAAGCCGGGGCGAAGCCGACGGCATGGAAGCCAAGGTCGAGCGCCTTCGCACGGATCAGCGCCTTGGCACGGGATGGGTGTCGGCCGGGCTTCCCATCGGGCGGGCCAGCAATCATCCTACCCCCATGAAGGTTCTACCCCTGCTGCTGATCCTGCTGCTGTCCGCCTGCGCCATCGGCGCGGAGCAGTGCGCGCTCGAACCAGCCGGAGTGCTGCCGGTGCGCCTGATCGGCAACGTGCCGGTGACGGTGGTGGGCATCAACGGGCGCCCCTCCGCCCTGATCCTGGACATCGGGTCCGACATCACCCTGCTCGGCCGCGCCGCGGCCCGGCGGCTCGGCGTGCGCTTCGACGAACGGGAAAGCGTCCAGTTGAGCGGTGCCGGCGGACGCGCCCGCGCCAGCCCGGCGGTGCTGGCATCCCTACAGTTCGGCGACGCCGTGGTATCGAACGTGGGCGCCGTGGTCGGCCGCGGCCTGCGCCCGCCGTTCGACGGCGTGCTGGGCATTGACGTGCTAACCGCCTTCGACCTGGACCTGGACGCGCCGAACAGCAAGGTGACGCTGTATCGCGCCCGCCCGCCCGCATGCGCCGGGGCGCCGCCGCCCTGGACCGAGCCGCAAGTCCGGCTGCGGACCGAGCAGGAGGGCGCCGGATATCTGTTCGTCCCCGCCGTCCTGAACGGGCTGCCGCTGCGCGGCCTGCTCGACACCGGCGCCAGCAACACCACCGTCGGGCTGCCCGCCGCCGCCGCCGCGGGGATCACGCAGGCCGAACTGCTGCGCGGCCCGGCCAGCGTCACCCAGAGCCTGGACTCCGCCGGCATCGTCGTGCGCCCCCGCCGCTTCCGCGAGCTGCGCGTGGGCGAGGACGTGATCCCCGACCCGGTGCTGAACGTCGCGGACCTGCCGCCGCTGGCCGGGGACATGATCATCGGCGGCGACTACCTCGCGGCCCGGCGTGTCTGGATCGCCATCGCCAGCGGGACCGTGTTCGTGACCAAGCCCGGTCAGCCGCGCCCGCGATAGGGTGCCACGCCCTGGTCGGGTATCCACACCCCCGCGGGCGGCGCCCCGGTCTGCCAGAACACGTCTATCGGGATGCCGCCGCGCGGATACCAATAGGCCCCCAGCCGCAGCCAGCGCGGCGTCAGCAGGTCCACCAGCCGCTGCGCCACCTGCATGGAGCAGGCTTCGTGGAACGCGCCGTGGTTGCGGAAGCTGGCAAGGAACAGCTTGAGCGACTTGCTCTCGACGATCCACTCGTCGGGCACGTAGTCCAGGACGAGGTGCGCGAAGTCCGGCTGGCCCGTCAACGGGCAGAGCGAGGTGAACTCCGGGCAGGTGAAGCGCACGAGATAGTCCATGCCGGGCTGCGGGTTGGCGACGCGCTCCAGCACCGCCTCGTCCGGGTCGGACGGCGCCTCGGTGGCGGAGCCGAGCTGGGTAAGGACGCTGTAGTCGGTCATCTCATGTCTCCCGTGTCACGTCCCCGCCCCAGGCCGCCCGTCCCAAGCCGCCCGTGTCATGCCGCCCGTGTCATGCCGCCAGGCAGGTCCCCGGCGGCCCAGGCGGCGCGGACGGCGGCGGCGTGCGAAGCAAGGTGGCCCGCCAGGATCGCCCCGCGCAAGCCGCGCATCAGGCTCTGGTAATAGGTGATGTTGTGCTGCGTCAGCAGCATCGGGCCAAGCATCTCCTTGGCGCGAAACAGGTGGTGCAGGTAGGCGCGGCTGTGCCGGGTGCAAGCGGTGCAGGCGCAGCCCGGATCCACCGGCCCGGCGTCACTGGCGTGCCGCGCGTTCCGCATGTTCAGCACGCCGCCGCTGGTGAAGGCGCGTGCGGTGCGCCCGGCGCGCGTCGGCATCACGCAGTCGAACATGTCCACCCCGCGCAGCACCGCCGCCACCAGGTCGTCCGGCGTGCCGACCCCCATCAGGTAGCGCGGCCGGTCCGCCGGCAGCAGCGGCAAGGTGGCCTCCAGCACGCCGAGCATCATGGCCTGGCCCTCGCCGACCGCCAGCCCGCCGACCGCGTAGCCCTCGAAGCCGATGGCCTGCAACGCCTCAACCGACCGCGCCCGCAGGTCCGGATAGGTGCCGCCCTGCACGATGCCGAACTGGGCGTAGCCCGGCCGCGGCACGAAGGCGGCGCGGGACCGCGCGGCCCAGCGCATGGACAGCTCCATACTGCTGCGCGCCTGGTCGTGGGTGGCGGGGAAGGGGGTGCATTCGTCCAGCGCCATCGTCATCGTCGCGTCCAACTGGTGCTGGATCGCCGTGGCGCTCTCGGGCGTCAGGCGGTGCCGGGCGCCGTCGAGGTGGCTACGGAAGGTGACGCCGCCCTCGTCCATCTTCCGCAGCCCCGATAGCGACATGACCTGGAATCCGCCGCTGTCGGTCAGGATCGGGCCGGGCCAGTCCATGAAGCGGTGCAGGCCCCCCAGCCGCTCCACCAGGTCGGCGCCCGGCCGCAGCATCAGGTGGTAGGTGTTGCCCAGCACGATGCCGGCGCCGGTGGCGCGCACCTGGTCCGCCGTCATCGCCTTCACGGTGCCGGCGGTGCCCACCGGCATGAACACCGGCGTCTCCACCGCGCCATGCGCGGTGTGCAGCACCCCGGCGCGGGCCGGGCCATCGGTGGCGACGGTGGTGTGGCCGAAGGTCATGCCCGTTCCAGCAGGCAGGCGTCGCCATAGGAGTAGAAGCGGTAGCCCGCCCGGATGGCATGGGCATAGGCCGCCTGCATCCGTGCCTGCCCGGCAAAGGCGCACACCAGCATGAACAAGGTGCTGCGCGGCAGGTGGAAGTTGGTCAGCAGCGCGCCTACGACTCCAAAGCGGAAGCCCGGCGTGATGAACAGGCTGGTGTCGCCCCGGAACGCCTGCACCCGCCCGTCCGGGCCGGCGGCGGACTCCAGCAGCCGCAGCGTCGTCGTGCCGACCGCGACCACGCGCCGGGCGGCGTTGATGCGGTCGGCGGCGTCCTGCGTCACCTCGCCGCGCTCCGGGTGCATCCGGTGCTCCGACACGTCATCGGTGCGTACCGGCAGGAAGGTGCCGGCGCCGACGTGCAGCGTCACCAGCACGCGGGGGATGCCGGCCGCTTCCAGCGCGGCCAGCAGCTCCGGGGTGAAGTGCAGCCCGGCCGTGGGCGCGGCAACGGCGCCGGGCTGATCGGCGAACACGGTCTGGTAGTCGTCCGCGTCCTGCTCGGTCGGCCCGTGCGGGCGGTGTATGTAGGGCGGCAGCGCCAGCGCCCCGGCCCGGCGCAGCGCATCGGCAAAGGCGTCGTCCGCCTGGTTGAAGCGCAGCGTCACGCCGCCGTCGGGAGCGCGCCGGACGACTTCGGCCCGCAAGTCCTCGGCGGCGTCGAACGTCAGGCTGTCTCCGGGCCGCAGCCGCCGGGCGTTGCGTGCCAGGGCGTGCCAGGTGCCGTCCGCGCCGGGCTGGTCGAGCGTCAGCCCGATGCGGGCGTCGCCGCGACGCGCGGCAAGCTGGGCGGGGATGACGCGGGTGCTGTTGGCCACCAGCACGTCCCCCGGCCGCAGCAGCAAGGGCAGGTCGCGCACGATGCGGTCCTGCAGGGGATCGCCGGCGACGAGCAGGCGAGCGGCATCGCGCGGGCGGGCCGGGGCATGGGCTATGCTGCCCGGCGGCAGGTCGAAGTCGAAGCTGGACAGGCGCATCTCAAGCGGCGTCTGAAAAGTCCACGTCCGCGTACAACTCGGCAACCGGCAGCTCGACGCCGATTTCAGGCAAGCGCAGGGTGTCGCCGGACAGCAGCGACGTGGCGGTCCAGTCGCCGGCGCCATCGCCGCGCGACAGGACCGTAAGGCCGATGATCGCGTGTTCCAGGATGACATAGCGCCGGATCGTCTCGACAGCGCGGTATTCGCGCAGCTTCACCATGCGGTCCATGCGGCCCGAGGACAGGCTGACAACCTCAAACACGACGACAACGCCGGGAACAAGACGTGCCGCGCCGGCAACCTTGGCGCAAGCCACCAGCGCGTCCGGGTAACGGACCGTGTCGCCAATGGTGGCCATGCCGGCATTCGGGCCTCGAACCCGGCACGGGCTGCCTTGCAGGCGGCTGCGTAACGCCAAGATCAGGTTTTGCCCGATCTGGTCGTGGTCGAGCGTCCCGCCGCCCATCGCAACCGGCTCGAACCCGTCGAACTCAAAGCGGCCTTCCTGCTCCCCGGCCCAATCCAGGAATTCGTCACGGGTCAGGCCGGTTCTGTGAAGCGCGATGCTCATGGTGCGCCAAGACTTTCAGGAGAACTTTCAAGTGCAGGCTTTGTTGCCCCGGGCGCGTCCGGCAGGTCAACCTCGGCATAGATTTCGGCGACCGGAACCTTGATGCCGATCTCCGGCAGTTGCAGGACATCGCCGGCTCCCAAGGCCGTGGCGGTCCAGTCGTCCCCGCCATCTCCCCGCGTCAGGACCATCAGGCCGATGCCGGCGCATTCCAGGATGACATAGTGCCGGATCGTCTCGACGGCGCGATATTCTTGCCTCTTCTCGATCCGGTCCACCTGCTCGAACCCTGGGTTGATGACCTCGAACACTGCCAGCACGCCGGGGACAAGGCGGGCGGACCCCTCGGCCTCCATGCACGTGACCATCGCATCCGGGTAGCGCACGGTGCCGCCGACGGTCGCAAGCCCGACGCCAAGGCCAAAGACCCGGCACAAGCTGCCGCGGAGCCGGTCATGGATGGCGTGGATCAGGTTTTGCCTGATGATGCAGTGGTTGATGGGGCTGGACGGCATGAGGACCGGCGCAGTGCCGTCGAACTCGTATCCAGGGTCCTGCGCCTCTGCCCAGTCGAAGAACTGCTCGCGTGTCAGGATGGGAAGCGTGGCGTTCATGCCGCGCACCCTACCACACCGCGGCGCCCGCGATCACGCCGGCGTCGGCGCCACCCGGCGCAGCAGCCGGATCAGCGGGATGCTCAGCATCACCGCCCAAGCCTTGCCGACCACCTGCCCCGGCAGGAACTCCAGGCTGCCGAACGCCAGCAGCAGGAACACCAGGCTGTCCACCACCAGCCCCGCCACGGAACTGGCCACCACCGCCCGCACCAGCCCGCGCCGCTGCAACGGCGTATAGATGGCGAAGTCCGCCAGCTCGCTCAGCAGGAACGCCGCCCCCGAAGCCAGCACCAGCGAAGGCGGCGCGACGCGGACGGACAGCACCGCGCCCATGACGATGGCGCCCACGCCCCAAACCGTGCCCAGGCACCGCTGCACCACGTCCCGCAGCACCAGCGCCGCCCCCACCACCAGCACGCCGGACGGCGCCAGCAGCCCCGGCGCCACCGGCACCAGGCACGGCCCGTCCGGCACGCAGACGGTGCCGAAGTGCTGCACCATCCAGTTGGCCAGCGGCACCGACACCAGGAACAGCCCCAGCGCCGTCCAGCCGACGACCCGGCCGTTCATCGCCAGTCCTTCATTGCCAGTCGCTCATGACCAGCCGCTCATCGGTCAAGATACGAAGAGATCTCGATCAGGTTGCCGTCGGGGTCCCGGCAATAGACCGACTGCAACGTGCCGAGCGCCCCCTCCTTGGCGACCGGCCCGGCCTCGATGGCGATGCCGCAGTCGTGCAGGTGCTCCACCACGTCCTCCGGCCCGACCGCGGTGACGAAGCACAGATCGGCCGCGCCCGGCGCATGGTTGACCCCGGTGAACCAACTCCGCGTGTCGGCGTCGTGCGGGCGCAGGTTGATCTTCTGCCCGCCGAACTTCAGCGCCGTGCGGTTGTCCGGCCCGAACTCCTCCCGCTCCATCCCCAGCACGCGCTGATACCAGGACGCCGCCAGTTCCACGTCGGACGTGTTGATGACCAGGTGGTCCAGCCGGTCCACGGTGAACCGCATCACTCCATCCCGTCGTAGAAATCATGGCCCTTGTCGTCCATCACGATGAAGGCCGGAAAGTCCTCCACCTCGATCCGCCAGACCGCCTCCATGCCCAGCTCCTCGTATTCCAGCACCTCGACCTTGCGTATGCAGTCCTGCGCCAGCCGCGCCGCCGGCCCGCCGACGCTGCCGAGGTAGAAGCCGCCATAAGCCTTGCACGCGTCGCGCACCGCGCGGGAGCGGTTGCCCTTGGCCAGCATGACGAAGCTGCCGCCCGCGCGCTGGAACTCCGCGACGTAGCTGTCCATCCGCCCCGCCGTGGTCGGCCCGAAGCTGCCGGTCGCATAGCCCGCCGGCGTCTTCGCCGGCCCGGCGTAATAAACCGGATGGTCCTTCATGTACTGCGGCAGCCCCTCGCCGCGGTCCAGCCGCTCTTTCAGCTTGGCGTGCGCGATGTCGCGCGCCACCACGACGGTGCCGGTCAGCGAAAGCCGGGTCTTGACGGGATGGGCCGACAACTGCCGCCGTATGGCGTCCATCGGCTGGTTCAGGTCCACGCGCACCACCTCGTCGCCCAGCTTGTCTTCCGTCGCCTCCGGCAGGAAGCGGGCGGGATCGGTCTCCAACTGCTCCAGGAACACCCCCTCCGGCGTGATCTTGGCGAGGATCTGCCGGTCCGCGCTGCACGACACGCCGATGCCGATGGGCAGGCTGGCGCCGTGCCGCGGCAGGCGTATCACCCGCACGTCATGGCAGAAGTACTTGCCGCCGAACTGCGCGCCGATCCCCAGCGTGCGCGTCATCTCCAGCACCTTGCTCTCAAGCTCCAGGTCCCGGAAGGCGTGCGCGGCCCGGCTGCCGCTGGTCGGCAGCGCGTCCAGGTATCGCGTCGAGGCCAGCTTCACCGTCTTCAGGCACAGCTCCGCCGAGGTGCCGCCGATCACGATGGCCAGGTGATACGGCGGGCAGGCCGAGGTGCCGAGCGTCTTGATGCGCGTCGCCAGGTAGGCCAGCAGCTTGTCCGGGTTCAGGACCGCCCGCGTCTCCTGGAACAGGAAGCTCTTGTTGGCCGATCCCCCGCCCTTGGCGACGAATTGCAGGTTCATCTCGTCCGCATGGTGCTCGCCGCTGGCCGCCATGATGTCGAACTGCACCGGCAGGTTGTTGCCGGTGTTCACCTCGTCGTACATCGTGAGCGGCGCCATCTGCGAGTAGCGCAGGTTGGTCTCGGTATAGGTGCGGGCGATCCCCCACGACAGCGCCTCCTCCTCGTCGCCCTCCACCCAGACGCGCTGGCCCTTCTTGCCGAACACCAGCGCCGTGCCGGTGTCCTGGCACATCGGCAGCACGCCGCCTGCCGAGATGCTGGCGTTCTTCAACAGGTCCAGCGCCACGAAGCGGTCGTTGGCCGACGCCTCGGGGTCGTCCAGGATGCGGCGCAACTGCGCCAGGTGGCCCGGCCGCAGCAGGTGCGACACGTCCTTGTAAGCCTGGAACGCCAGCTCGCTCAGCGCATCCGGCTTGATACGCAGCACGGTCTGCCCGTCGCACGTCGAGGTGCTGACGCCCGCGATGTCCAGCTTGCGCCAGGGCGTCGCGTTGGGGCCGAGCGGGAACATCGGGGAATACTGGAAGCTGGCCGGACGGGCCTGGCTCGGCGCAAAGGGTGCGTTCATCGGGTTGGTCCTTGGGGATCGGTTCCTGAAAGGAGGCAGTCCTTAGGTAAGGCGGGCCTTGGGTGAGGCAGTCATCGGGATCAGGCGGTCCTTGGAGGAGGTCAGTCCTTGGTGGGCGGGCGCCTGCGGAAGGCGTCCAGGCTCACGACCTGCGGCTTCTCGTCCGGGGCGTCGGCGGCCGGCTCGGGCGGCGGCACCGGGGCCGGCTCGCTCTCGTCGTTCGCGGCCTCGTCGCCGGGCGGGCGGAAGCGCAGGCCGAACTGCACGTGCGGGTCGGCGAACGCCGTCACCGCCTCGAACGGCACGATCAGCACCGTCGGTATGTTGCCGAACGACAGCCCGACGCTGAACCAGCCCTCGCCCTCGTCCACCTGCAGGTCCCAGAACTGGTGCTGCAGCACGATGGTCATCTCGTGCGGATACTGCGCCAGCAGCCGGGCGGGTATGGTGACGCCGGGGCGGTTGGTGCGGAAGCTGACGTAGAAGTGGTGCTCGCCCGGCATCCCCTGCGCGCCGACATGGGCCAGCGCGCGCACGACGACATGGCGCAGCGCCTCCTCGGTCCAGGCGTCGTAGGGCAGCAGGCTGTCGGGCCGGCCGGCGGGGCCGTCGTCGTTGTCTTCCATCCCCGGTGCTTTAGACCGTACGGGGCTGGATTGGAACGGGGTGCCGCACGGCCCCGCCTGTGGCAGGCTCGACCTGGGCATGAAGCCGGGGCAGGGCGCCAAGGCATCAACAGGAGCGGGCACGATGCAACGGCGCACAGTAATTGCGGGCGGCATGGCGGCACTGGCGGCGCCGCGGATCGGGCGCGGGGCGGAGGCGAAGCCGCTGCGCTTCATCCCCCAGGCGGACGTGGCGGTTCTGGACCCCGTGTGGACCACCAGCTACCAGACGCGCGACCACGCCTTCCTGGTGTTCGACACCCTGTTCGGCCAGGACGCCGCCTACGCCGCGCAGCTCCAGATGCTGGAGGCCGCCGCCCCGTCAACGGACGGCCTGCGCTGGGACCTGCGCCTGCGCCCCGGCCTGCGTTTCCACGATGGCACGCCGGTGCTGGCGCGCGACTGCGTGGCCAGCATACGCCGCTGGGGCGCGCGCGACACCTTCGGCCAGGCCCTGCTCGCCGCGACCGACGAGCTGTCCGCGCCGGACGACCGCAGCATCGCCTTCCGCCTATCCCGCCCGTTCCCGCTGCTCCCGGACGCCCTGGCCAAGACCGCCCCCAGCCCCTGCTGCATCATGCCCGAGCGGCTGGCGGCGACCGACGCCTTCAAGCAGGTGTCCGAGATGGTCGGCAGCGGCCCGTTCCGCTTCCTGGCCGACGAGCGCGTGCCCGGTGCCCGCGTCGCCTACGCCCGCTTCGACGGCTACGTCCCGCGCCCGGACGGCGCCCCGTCCCGCACCGCCGGCCCGAAGCGCGCCGGGTTCGACCGCGTGGAGTGGCTGGTGATCCCGGACGCCTCCACCTCCGCCGCCGCGCTGCAGGCGGGCGAGGCCGACTGGTGGCTGGCCGCCAACCCGGACCTGCTGCCGCGCCTGCGCGCCGACCGCCGCCTGGTCGTCCGGACACAGGACCCCACGGGCATCATCGGCACGATGCGCTTCAACCAGCTTCATCCCCCGTTCGACAACCCGGCGATGCGCCGTGCCGTGCTGGGCGCCGTGACCCAGGCCGACCACATGCAGGCGGTGTCCGGACCCGACCCGGCGCTATGGGCGGACGGCGTCGGCTACTTCTGCCCCGGCACCCTGCTGGCCAGCGGCGCGGGCATGTCGGCGCTGACCGCGCCCCGCGACCTCGACCGCAGCCGGCGCGAGATCGAGGCCGCGGGCTACAAGGGCGAGCGCGTGGCGCTGCTGGTGCCGACCGACATCCCCAGCACCAGCGCCTTGGCGGAGGTGACGGCGGACCTGTTCCGCCGCCTGGGCCTGAACCTCGACGCGCAGACGATGGACTGGGGCACCGCGGTGCAGCGCCGGGCCAGCATGGAGACCGCGGAGCGCGGCGGCTGGAGCGTGTTCCAGACGAGCTGGTCCGGCCTGGACCACGCGACCCCCGCCGGCCACCCCTTCCTGCGCGGCAACGGCCTCAAGGCGGCGCCGGGCTGGCCCAGCAGCCCGGCGCTGGAAGCCTTGCGCGACGACTGGCTGCGCGCCGACGGCCCGGCGGCGCAGCGCGCGCTGGCGGAGCGCATGCAGGTGCAGGCGTTCCAGGACGTGCCGTACGTGCCGCTGGGCCAGCAGTTCCAGCAGACGGCGCACCGGGCGGAGATCACGGGCATACAGGCGGGGATGCCGGTGTTCTGGAACGTGGCGCGGGGCTGATGCCGGAGTTCGAGTGGGACCCGGAGAAGGCGCGCGCCAACCGTCAGAAGGGTGGGATTGACTCTACAGTGGCAGTCCTCGTCCGGTCCGATCTCTTGCACCGCATCCTCCAAGACCGACAGTTCGACGGCGAGAAGCGCTGGCAAGCAATCGGGGTGGTGGGAAGCGTGACACTGCTGATCGTGGTTCACACCTATCGCGGTGAGCGCGCGTCAAAGGTCAGGGTCATCAGCGCCCGCAAGGCGACGCGGAAAGAGAGGTTGGACCATGAGCGTGGAGATAACCAAGGACCAGCGGGAGCAGCTGGAGCGGCTTGCAGCCATGCCGGACTCTGAGATTGATACCAGTGACATCCCCGAGGTCCTGGACTGGCGCGGGGCCATCCGTGGCTGGCCGACCCCCACGCGCAGGATGCGCCTGGCTGCCTGCCTCGACCACGATGTCATCGAATGGTTCGAGCAACGGCACACGAGCGAACTGGACTGCGCCGACGAGATCAGCGCCGTGCTGAGGCACTACATGGACGCTGAGGCCGCCAAGCAGAGGTAGGGAGGAGTGGGGGACTCTGTTGCCCAGTATCTCCGGATCGCATGTGCCACTACCTATGCAACGATTATGGGTGCCTCATAGCCGCTGGGCACCCGTTCTTGTGCGGCAACGGCCTGAGGATGTCACCGGACTGGCCTAGCGGCGCAGCGTGCTCTGGCAAAGTGGATGCGGGCGCAGACGTGCCATAAGTGCCACTAGGCCAGCAATTTGAGCAGGCCGCGCACCGGACGGAGATCACCGACACCTTGCCGGGCTGCCGGTGTTCTGGAATATCGCCCGTGGCTGAACCGGCCTGCCCGCCAAAAGGAGACGACATGCGCCTAACCATCCTATGCCTGCTTCCGCTGCTTGCCGCCGCCGGCTGCGCCAGCGACCCGGCCGGCACCCTCGCGGGTCCGCGCAACGTCGGCACGATCGCACCCCGGACCGGCAGCGCCCGCATGGCGGCAGGCTCCATCACGCTGACGACCGAGGGCACGACCCGGCCCCATACGGTGCTTGAGGTCGTGACGACCACCGAGCGCCAGATCACGATATTCGGCAAGGTCCCGATTCGGGCGGACGTGGACGAAAGCCTGCGCAGGCGAGCCGCCGAGCTGGACGCCGATGCGGTGATCAACGTCCGCTATGGCAGCCAGGGCGCCGGCCTGGTGTCCTACTCGCAGATTTCCGCAGAAGGGCAGGCCATCCGCTACACCGGCAGGTAGAAGACCGTAAGCAAGGAGGTAGGGGGTTTCTGTTGCCCGGTACCCCCCGGACCGCGCGTGTCACTGCTTACGCAGCGATCGCGAGCGCCTCATGATTGTCATTGGCACTTGTGATTTGACCCGATAACGGCGGTATCATGCCGAGCAAAAAGCAGGTCTTTACTACGCGTGTCGAGCCTGTGTCGCCCCCGCACCCAACCGGGTGGTTGGTGGAGGCGCCGGGCACTGCCCCCGGGTCCACAACGCTTATTCCAACTGCCGTTTATCACCATAGCCGTTGTTACAGCCCCTCACACATAGGCCGCCCCGCCTGCGATTACCAGGGGTATCGGCACGGGCCGGCGGGGATGCTAGACCACCTTCCATGCCCCTGACCCAAGACCAGATGGCCGAGGTCGCCGCCCAGCGCGACGCGGCCCACCCCACCCTCCGCGCCACCGTCCCGGCGCTGGAGAGCCTGCTCTACCAGGCGATGCCCGTTCTGGACCACGGCTTCGTCCGCGTCATTGACTACATGGGCGACGACGGCGCCGTGGTGCAGGCCGCCCGCGTCAGCTACGGCCGCGGCACCCGCCGGGTCAGCGAGGACGCCGGCCTGATCCGCTACCTGATGCGCCACCGCCACAGCACGCCGTTCGAGATGTGCGAGATCAAGTTCCACGTGAAGCTGCCGATCTTCGTGGCCCGGCAGTGGATCAGGCACCGCATGGCCAACGTGAACGAATACTCCGCCCGCTACTCGATCCTCGACCGCGAGTTCTACATCCCCGCCCCCGAGCACCTGGCGGCCCAGAGCAGCACGAACCGCCAAGGCCGCGGCGACGTGCTGCAAGGCCAGGAGGCCGCCGCCGTCCTGGATATGCTGCGCGCTGACGCCAGCCTGACCTACGACCACTACGCCCACATGCTGAACGAGGGCGCCGACGGGCAGCCCGCCGACCCCGCCCGGCTGGGCCTGGCGCGCGAGCTGGCGCGCATGAACCTGACGCTCAACACCTACACGCAATGGTACTGGAAGGCCGACCTGCACAACCTGCTCGGCTTCCTGTCGCTCCGCGCCGACAGCCACGCGCAATACGAGATCAGGGCCTACGCCGACGTGATGCTGGACGCCGTGCGCGCCTGGGTGCCCGAGACGTTCCAGGCGTTCCAGGACTACCGCATGGGCGCGGCAACGCTGTCGGCGGGGATGCTGGCCATCGTGCGCCGGATGCTGGCCGGGGAAGCGGTGGAGCAGCCCGGCAGCGGGCTGTCCAAGCGGGAGTGGACGGAGCTGATGGAGCTGCTTGGTAAACAGTAATCATCGTCCGCCCTGGTGGATCACCGTATCTTACCCGAAGCGAGTGACAGCCAAACTGCCTGGAACGCAACCACGACGCCTCCGGTCAGACTGTTGCATCCACCTAACCGACCTTCTCAAATAGGGGTCTAAGTTCGATGTGCCTCCCCAGTGCTGGCCTGCATCGTATGGCGCAATATGCCATACAATAGTTGATGGTCGGCCTTGAGAGCATTATTGCATGAAAAGTCATACGGAGTGCGGGAGGGATGGCGAAGGCGGACAAGCTGCTGGATGTCAGGACTCTGCTGGAAGATGGCTGCATCCTGGCGCTGCGGCTCTGGCGGGTGCCGTCGCCGGTCCCTCCATCAACGCACTCCTTCAAGTATGCCTTGTTCTACGGCCGCCCTGGTGAGCGTCTGGTCCTATTCGACAACGAACGCGGCAAGGGGGACCACAAGCACATCCTGGAGGTCGAGACACCTTAGTGTCTGTCCTTCAACATCTTGAAGGATCAGAGTGGTTTACAATCTGACCGGCATTGATCCGACCTGCTGGATGATGCTGATGTGGACTGTTGAGAACCGTGGCCGCTACGACCGGAGCGGG